>ERZ791908.87-NODE-87-length-129075-cov-7.183429_pt1 | contig 129075 bp, 134 predicted proteins | sample MGYA00510144_ERZ791908 | MGnify/ENA primary metagenome ERZ791908 (study PRJEB30046, sample SAMN00792105) | human gut metagenome | study: EMG produced TPA metagenomics assembly of the A metagenome-wide association study of gut microbiota in type 2...
TGGAAAAGGGCATTGTGATTGAAGATACCAGAGAGGGCGTAAAATGGAAGAAGGCGTAAGTCTGGTTTCACAAATCCGTGAAACATTTGCATTACCCGAAGTGGATGTAAAAAGCTATTCCCCGTTGGCGCTTGCTTATATCGGGGATGATGTATATGACATTATCATAAGAACAATGGTTGTGGAAAAAGCAAACCGTTCTGCGCATGACCTGCATCTGATTTCCAGCCGTTACGTGAAAGCACAGACCCAGGCAGCCATGATAGAGGCGCTTGGGGATGTACTTACGGAAGAGGAAGAGGCAGTATATAAAAGAGGACGGAATGCCAAGGCTTACACCACGGCGAAGAATGCCAGTGTGGCAGACTACCGGAAAGCAACGGGATTGGAAGCTTTGGTGGGCTACCTTTATTTACAGAATAAAATGGACAGAATATTGGAGCTTATCAAGGAAGGTATACAGAGACTGCATATATAATAAGGAAGTAACAGAGAAGTCAACATAGATTAAACAATGTATACTGAGTATACATTGTTAGACAGAGGATAGAAGAAATGGGATACGAAGAATTTACCATAGAAGGACGGAACGCAGTCATTGAAGCCTACCGTGCCGGCAAAACCATAGATAAGCTTTTCATCCTGGACGGCTGCACGGACGGACCGGTCATGACCATCAAACGGGAAGCAAAAAAAGCGGGAACCCTCGTTAAGTTTGTAACGAAGGAAAGACTCGACCAGATGTCGGAAACCGGCAAGCATCAGGGGGTTATTGCCTATGCGGCAGCCTATTCCTATGCGGAGGTAGAGGATATTTTAGAAAATGCCAGAAAGAAAGGAGAGCCTCCTTTTATTTTCCTTTTAGACAACATAGAGGACCCGCACAATCTGGGCGCCATTATCCGTACCGCAAACTTATCGGGAGCACACGGCGTGATTATTCCCAAGAACCGGGCGACAGGTCTTACGGCCACCGTTGCCAGAACATCCGCAGGTGCGTTAAACTATACACCGGTGGCAAAGGTTACCAATCTGGCGCAGACCATTGAAGACCTGAAAAAAGAAGGACTGTGGTTTGTGTGTGCGGATATGGACGGCACGGTAATGTATGATTTGAACCTGAAAGGCCCCATCGGTGTGGTAATCGGCAACGAAGGGGAAGGCGTAGGCAGACTGGTGAAGGAAAAATGCGACATGGTGGCATCCATTCCCATGAAGGGGGATATTGACTCCCTGAATGCTTCCGTAGCGGCAGGTGTGCTTGCCTATGAGATTGTAAGACAACGCCTGCGGGTTTAGGCAGCAAAAAGTCTTCTTAAAAGAAGGGGCTATTATGCAGGACTATAGACAGTTTACAGATGAAGAGTTGATTATAAAACTCCGTGATGGGGAAGTGCCGGTTACAGACTTCATCATGGAAAAGTATAAAAATTTAGTCCGTAAAAAAGCAGAGTCTATGTATATCCTGGGAGCCGATAGAGAGGATTTAATCCAGGAAGGCATGATTGGACTGTTTAAGGCAGTCCGGGATTATGACAGTGGAAGGGATGCCAGTTTTTACACGTTTGCAGACTTATGTATATGCCGGCAGATGTATGCTGCCATACAGAGTGCAGGCAGAAAAAAGAATGAACCTCTTAATACATATGTATCGTTTAATCAGGGCGAAGAGGAAAATTTAGAAGGAAATTTTTTACTGCAGACGGGTAATGAGGATATGAACCCGGAAAGTGTTGTGTTAAACAAGGAAAATCTACGTCTGCTGAAAGAAAGCATAAAAAAAGAATTGAGCGGTTTTGAGAAGCAGGTATTTGACCTGTTTTTAACGGGAGAAAATTATGTGCAGATAGCACATATTTTAGGCAAGGATGAAAAATCTACAGACAATGCGCTGCAGCGAATAAAATTAAAGGTAAGAAAGCTTATATACAGATAATAAGAGGTGAGGGTAATGGATACTGCATATACGAAAGTAAAAGTTCATAATGAAGTGGATCTTTGTGAAACTGCGGATATGGATGTTAAGAGCCGAATTGAAAAGGCACTTCTGGAAAACAGAATTTCCTATTACATAAAGTGGTATAAGCAGGGATTTTTCTGGAACAGCAAAAATGTCTGTGTATTTTGCGTGAATGAAAATTCCAAGGATGAAGCGGAAGAGCTGATTAACGGACTTGCCGGGGAGAACGGGGACAAAATCCGGTTCCTGATGAGCAAAGCCAAGGATTGCTTTTTCTGATTAAATGAAGGAGAATGGGAAGAATTATGGAAGCGTACAGTATTTTTAAGGATTTGGCAATTATTATTGTTTTTGCGAAGTTTTTCGGGCTGCTTGCAAGAAAGCTGAAAGCACCGCAGGTAGTAGGAGAAATTGTCGCAGGCTTACTGATCGGACCCAGTATACTGGGACTGGTACAGCAGACGGACTTTATTGTACAGATGGCGGAAATCGGAGTTGTGCTTCTGATGTTTTCCGCAGGTCTCGGAACCGATTTGAAAGAGCTGTTAAAAACCGGACCGAAAGCATTTCTGATTGCAACGGCCGGTGTATTTGTGCCCCTTGTATGCGGAGCCCTGCTTTACATGGGATTTTACGGATTTGCACCGTGGGGAGATAATGAGTTTTACGAGGCAGTCTTTATCGGTACTATTCTGACGGCCACATCTGTAAGTATTACCGTACAGACCTTAAAGGAAATGGGAAAATTAAAGGGTACGGTAGGCACTACCATTTTAAGCGCCGCCATTATTGATGATGTAATCGGTATCGTGGTACTGACCTTTGTTATCGGTTTCAAAAACCCGGATTCCAATCCGGGAAAGGTTATCTTAAATACGGTTCTGTTTTTTGTTTTTGCCGTTGTGGTGGGCTTTATTATTTATAAGGTATTTAAGATTGTGGATAAAAAATATCCGCATACGAGACGTATTCCCATTATCGGTCTGGCATTGTGTCTGGCTTTTGCCTATATTGCGGAAAAATATTTCGGTATTGCCGACATCACCGGCGCATATGTGGCAGGTATTATCCTTTGCTCCATTCAGGACTCCGGTTATATTGCGGAGAAGATGGATATCAACTCCTATATGCTGTTCGGTCCCGTATTTTTTGCCAGCATCGGTCTGAAGACCAATATCAGCGGTGTGACCGGTGAAATCCTTCTGTTTTCCATATGCTTTGTGATTGTAGGTCTGGTTGCCAAAATTATCGGCTGTGGACTGATGGCGAAGATGTGCCGGTTTAAGAACCATGACTGCTTAAAAATCGGTATCGGCATGATGACCCGTGGAGAAGTGGCGCTGATTGTTGCCCAGAAGGGACTTTCCGTAGGACTTCTGACCGACGTTTATTTTACAGCGGTTATCCTGCTGATTATTGTATCCAGCATTTCCACACCTATTCTGCTGAAGCTTCTGTACTCCAAATACCCCGGAGATGAGACGAAAGCATAAAGAAAGGAAGACAGGATATGCAAATATGGTATTGCATATCCGTACATTAAGTGCTATTATTTACCCATAATATACATATAGTAAAGCTGATAGAAGAACTGGGAAAACGGTTCTTCTATTTTTTTTTGTCATATTATTTTATATAAGTATCTTGCATACATATCTTACTATATGTATACTATACATATTGAATGCCATAGGAGGAAAAGAAATGGAGAAGGTACAAATTACGGTAACAATGGAAGTAGAGGCGAATGCTGTCAATAAATTTGACATTGATGGAATAATCTGCAGCGCATTGGAAGAGGAGGGCATAAAAGTAGTAAATATTGGGGCATATAAAAATAGAAATGGAGAAAATGTTACATCGACATTCTTCCTGACAGAGTACAATTTTGCAGATATCTGCAGAGAGGAGTTATTAAAGCAGGGTTATAATAAAGCTTCGGTAGATTTCTTTATCAATCAGTACCTGACCAGTTTTTTTGAGGAATGGGATATAGCAAGAACGGATGATGCGGGTAATGATGAATTTTCAAGGATATTAGCTTCTTATGCGGCGCGAACCCTTATGGATGAATAAGTTTTTATTGCATTGGTTTATGGTGCATGGTATACTTTTAGTATATTAAAACTATATAGAAAACTGACATAGGACTTTCCCGTTGCGGAAGGTCCTTTTTTTATCCTATAGGAAAGGAGACAAACGTCTATGAAAAGCTATGAGGAGATAGACAAAACCGCGGTAAAGGAGCTGCGATTTGAAATCGAGTCCAAGGCACAGTCCATGTGCTATAGCAGCGTAGTGCCCAGAGGAAAAGAGCCCAATAAGCATATTGGCAGAACAGAGTCGGAACTTCGTGGTGAGCGGAAGAAAAAAGACAGATTTTCGTTTTACTCAGAAAAGGAACTGTGTGTAGCGCTGTATCTTTTCTTCTGCGATAGTTATACGGTGAAACGAATTGCAAAAAACTGCTATTTTAAGGACGAAGACGATAAGTTCACAGAAAGCATGGACTTGGAGTTACCTTTGGGAATTGTTGAAAATGAAAAAAAGGAGATGGAAGAGACCTCAGTTGTAGAGGCTGTGTTAAAAGTAAGAAATTCGGAAGAAAGAGATGCGGTGACAGGAATGCCTTTCGACTTGATGGAGTTCCGTCTGGTTCCGCGGGAAGATTAAAAAAGAGTAATAAAGAAGTCAGAAGTGTGGTCAAAATATTGGTTGCATGAATAATAAGATAAAAAGGAAATATATATAGAGAGAGTAGATAGTGTTGATTTCTTCTATACTGTGTTTTATACTAAAAATAGAACATGTAATATCTGACAGACGGAAATTAGGAAACTAATCCAATGTCAGTGATTTGTTAAGAATTATTTTTCTTGAGAAAAAGGTTAGTTTTTAGTATAATGTTTAATCATATATTTCTACGAACCTCTATAAATATTTCACATTATAAAGGAGGAAAAGCATATGTATATGGCAAAAGTGAAAGAACCAAGCTTTGATTTGAAAAAAAGAGAGGATGCTCAGTTGACGCTTTCTCTGCAAATCACAAAGCAACTTAGTAAAGATATGAAGCAAATGACCCAGGTACTCACAGAAAGCATATTGGAGGGAATGATCATTGACTACAGAAAATAAAGATAATGAACCTAAAGTAGAACAGGAAGATAAATCAACGAATGAAAAATTTGAGGATGCAGTTATAGATGATGTTGTTCAAAAGGTACCAGAGGAGGACCGTCATGAGGTTCGTAGAATGATGAGCCTGACAATGCAAATGGGAAGAGTCATGTCATCTTCTCCTGAAATGGAATTGATGAAGAATATGACATCTCAAAATATTGACAAATTTTTAGATGGACAACAAGCAGCTATGCAATACCAATTTAAGGAAGGACGGGAAAGCAAGATTTTTTTAGGAGCAATGGCATTACTCTTTATGGTATTCATTGTAGTTTTAATTTTTCTTCTAAAAGACAAACCGGAGATCCTGGAAAAGGTATTGTATTCTATGGGTGGACTTATTGTTGGTGCCTTTGGAGGATATGGTTTTGGCAAGTCCAAGAAGGATTGATAAAACATAGAAGATTTCAACAGTGAAAATATAAAAGTAAAAACCAGAGAGCTTATGGTTCAGAAATGAACCATAGGCTCTTTTTGTTTTCTATCAAAGATATGGTGAAATTTGTAGGAATTTTGACTTACATATTGCACAAATGTATACTATACATAAAGGAGATAGAAGATAAATGGCTTATAATACAGAGAAAAAAGAAGTACAGAAGCAGCCTGTTATAGAGGAACACAAGGAGTATTTTGAGGGAATGTATGTCCGCTGTATATACTCCAGTGAGAGGTATGGAGTATCCATTGCCGTATACAGAGGGAGCAGCGGGGAGCTATGCACTGTCACCGGAAATATGCTTCCTACTACCAGGAACGTGAAATATATCTTTTGTGGGAAATGGGTGGAAAATCCTAACTATGGAACCCAGTTTAAGTCGGAGTCCCATGATGTAAAAATAGGAAACGATAAGGACAACATCGTAGCATACCTTTCCTCCGGTATTATTAAGGGTATAGGGAAAAAGCTTGCTAAAAACATCGTTGATAAATATGGATTGGAAACCCTTACCATAATGGATAATGATATCTATGCTCTCAGCCATGTAAAAGGTGTTTCCGTAAAAAAGATTGATAAAATCAAGGACTCTTACCGGGAAAACAGAATGTCGCAGGAGTGCGTAATTGCTTTGGGAAAATTTGGCATTTCACCTAAGCTTGCCGTTAAGGTTTACCAGAAATTCAAGGAGAATGCACTGGACATTATCCGAGAAAAACCCTATATGCTTGCGCTTATATCGGGAATTACATTTCCTATGGCAGACGGTATTGCACAAAAAACGGCGGAATACGAAAGGAATTATGAGCGTTTTAAGATTTGTGCCACATATGTGCTGCTGAATAATGAGAACAATGCCTTTAAGGATATTATTGGGCAGAGGCCCGCAGGCAGTATCGGAATGGATAAAGATGATTTCGGCAAGGTAATGCTTACATTATTAAAATTTAAGGATATAGATGGTACCTATATTTTAGAGCAGACCATCCGGATGATAAATGACAGGCAGTTGGTTTATAAAAAGACAGAAGATGGGTGTTTCATATTTCTTACCGGCATGTACCGGATAGAAGAGGCTACGGCATCTCATATATTCCGTATTGCATCGAAAAAAGAGGATATAAAAGAAAATCTGGACGAGCTGATTGAAAAAGCAGAACGGGAATTGGGAATTACCCTCTGTGATGAACAGAAAATGGCTGTAAAGACAGCTATGACCACAAATCTTTCCATAATCATTGGTCCTCCTGGTACCGGAAAAACTACAACAATACAGGTAATATCCAAGTTATACAAATGGATTTTTAAGGGAAAGCGCGTTTTCCTTGCACCGTCCGGTAAAGCTGCCAGCAGAATACGGGAGTCGGCACATGAAACAGCCATGACTGTTCATGCAGGAGCATCCATAGGAACAGAGATCATCTGTGACCTTGTGGACGAAGAAATTAAAATAGAAAATTCCCTGGTTGTGGTAGACGAAATGAGTATGCTTGATGCCCGCACCGCATATCAGTTGTTTTCGTCCATAGATGAAAACTGCCGCGTTGTGTTATGCGGAGATGATGAGCAGCTTCCCAGTGTAGGTGCAGGCGCTGTGTTAAGAGATCTTATTGACTCACATTGCATTACGGTAACCGTTTTATCCCATATATTCAGACAGGGTAAGGATACCAATATATATACAAACTCTATGAAGATACGTCATGGAGATGCAAATTTATCTTTTGGAGAGGACTTTCAGCTTATAGAGTGTAACGAAACCAAAAAGATGGAAAACCTTATGGTAGAAGAGTATCTTAGACGTGTTAAGGAGTTTGGTATTGAAAATGTCATGATGATAACGCCGTTCAGAGACCATGATGCCGGAGTAATGGTACTGAATGAGAAAGTTCAGAAAGTATATAACCCAGGCAGCACCTTAAGGCGTGAAATAAAGTATGGAAATGATGTATACCGGGTAGGGGATATGGTTATGCAGCTTAAAAATGACAATGAGCTGGATATTGCAAACGGTGATATAGGTATAGTGCAGGATATAACCCTTGAGGACGATGAATATGAGATGTTTGTAAAATTCACGGAAGGGGAGAAAATTTATACAAAAGCTAATCTGGATGAAATTACGCTGGCGTATGCCTATACTGTGCATAAATCACAGGGCAGTGAGGCTAAATGCGTTATCACCTGTCTTCATTCCATGCATTCAGTCATGCTGAAACGGAATATGTTCTATACGGCTGTTACCCGGGCAAAAGAAAATGTAGTAATTTTCGGGCAGAAAAAAGCCATTACAGATGCCATTAACAATGAAGATAAGTCAAAAAGGAATACTTCCTTAAAGATGCACCTTAAAACTAAATTTGGCGAGCTTATGCCGCTGTAAATGAAAAGGAGAGACAGATGGATAGCAAAAAGAAAATTGCGGTAAACGTCTTATATGATTTTGCCAAAAAAGAGGACGATAAAGAGGAAAAGAAAAGGTATGTCCGTGCTATCAATGAGCTGATTACACCGGAAGAAAAGGTAACGGGAAATGCCTCTGCGGATATGAAAAGGGAGTAAATCCTGTCTTATCCCGGCTTTACATAATACTTTCAGTATAGTATACTTATCGAAAAGGAGAGTACTAACATGAATGAACTGGAAACTATAGTAATTGAAAATAATAATCCAAATCAGATATTTACACTGGTTCTTATCCTTGTTGTGATTTTCATTGTGGTTAGTCTGATAGAGATTAAATTACTGTCAGACAGAAAAAAGCGGCTGGAAGGTGTCAGAAAGAAAATTGTAAAGCGGCACGAGTCCATGGTATTTGAATTTAATAGGAAGGAGCAGCTTAAGAATGAAAAAGAAACTAATCCCGACAATCCTGTTTAGTCTTTTAATTTTGCTCTGCGGCTGTGGAAATGTAGAAATCTTTGTGCAACCGGAACCGGATCATGTAGTGGAAATATCGGACTCCCAGATGAAGACAGAAATATATTATGTAAAAAATGGTACCAAATTTGCAAAAGTATATCTACCGAAGGGAAATGTGAAAGGGGAAGTAAAAAGTGTAAAGCCGAGCAGAGTGTTGTATTTTACCGGTGATGAAAAAATGCTTCCCGTCCACTATAGGGGAGAATTGATTGCATATGCATCAGCTAAGGCTGACTTAGATAGTATCTGTCTGGAGCGGTTTAAGGATATGGGATATTCCTTTGGAATATATGGTGGTGAAATGCAGGAAGACGGGTATTACCATATTTCAGTGCGAAAAAACCTTGCAGAGCAGTCTGACGCCAAGGATGTTTTTTCCAAGGTCGTATCCGATGAAATCCGAATTACGACGGTAGGTGGTTCCCCGGTGGGAGAGCTGGTAGATGCTGGAAGCGGTATCATTACCGGATTGGAAGAGGGAAAAGTATATACTGTGGAATTTTACAGTGGAACCTATTTTTACAGACAGAATTTTACGGCAGACACCCACTTCCTTCGGGCTTTTGAAGTCTATAACTATGGAAAAGAAAGTATTGATGATACTACTCATGGCTATATGTGTTTTAATACACCGGAAGATTTAAAGAGCGGATACTATCTTGTGAATGGGCAGGGGCTGTTTTTATATCATGATTATGAGCGCGGACAGGAAAATGCAGCGGAAGATGTAAACGAAGGATATTATGAGAATGAGGAGCAGGTAATAGCAAGCTATTCAAAACAGTACACCGTGTCTGTGCCCACATCCACGCGAGACATGAAGATAAACGTAAAATACGGCAGTATTACAAAGGGTGAGGACGCAAACGCTGAGATCAGAGGATGCGTGGCATCCCCGGAAGGTGTTCTTTATGATATGGAAAATGACCCTCAAAATATGACACTTACATTGACCTTATCCGTGGCAATGGCGGGAGACTGGACCGTTTATATAACACCTAAATCACTGGAAGTAGAAGGTGTAAATGTTCAAAGTGATCAGATGTTAGAGGAAACGGTATGTGAGTCGGTATCGTTTACGGTGGAAGAGGATACATCTTACCAAATGTTCTACGCAGACATTGAAGGTGCCGGAAATGTATATGGTTCTGTAATTGGACCGGATGGAATTACATATGGTCTGGAAGTGGTAACTTACCGGGATGAAAATAAGGAAAGTCAGCGGTATATGTGCTACCGGCTCCCGTATGTAAAGAAGGGCGAATATACAGTTAATATATACCACTATAAGTCAGAGACAAAAATCAGTAACATAAAAATGATGTCGTATGACGAAAGCGGCAGTGAAATTATTATTATAGAATAAGTAAGGAACCCTGTATCTAAAGTGGATACAGGGTTTCTTATTTGACTTTCTTATATATGTATACTATACTCATAGTATAATTAAAAGAGGGAGGAAAAAATGAAAACAGTCAATCTGGTAATATTATGTGTCGCAGGTATTGCACTGCTGTATGGGTATAACAGAGGCATACTGGGAATGGCAAAGACCTTTATTTCCCTTGCTGGTGCCAGGATTTTATACCCGGTTTTATACCAGGTATTTAACTGCCTGGGTATAAAGGACGCATTAACGGAAGTCATTCAAAAGTACCTGTTGTCACTGAGCCCGGAGGTTTTAAGGCAAACGGAGCTTGGTATAAAGAATATTGCACGTTTAGCTATATCCATAGCCGAAACCATATCCGGAATAATAGCATTTGTTCTTGTCTATTTTGCCGCCAAAGCTATTATTTCCATGGTATACAGGGTTCTTACTCCCAAAATAAGAATTATAAAAGTGGCAGATAAGATATGCGGAATGGTCGTAGCCATCATGGTGGTGGTATTACTGGGCAAGTTTTCGTATGATGTATCAGCCCATCTTGCCGCAAGTGGCTGGCAGGCGGCTGCAAATTATAAGGAACAGATAGACGAGTCATGGGTAGCAACAATGTATACTCAGTATACATTGTTTAAGGAAGGAGCAGGTGGAAATGAAGATTTTAAGGAATAAAAGGAACTTAATTGGGATTGTTATTGTGGTTCTCATTTTCATGGTTATTACTACAACATTTAAGTCTGTGGAAACAAAAACGCCAAGCAGGGAGGGCTATAAAACGATTACAGACGTTCCCGGCGTAGAATTTGCTGTTAAAAAGGAGCTTTTTGAAACGGCAACGGCGGTAATGGAAATATCTAAAAACATAGAATTTCTGAATTACCAGACATATTCGTATAAAAACGGAGAGGATACATACCTTCTTTTTAATATGAACAGTTATATTGTCATTGCCAAAAAGGGAACCTCTTTTCATTTTGAGCAGTCGGGAGTGGAAGAGTCTTTGCAGAACAATTCCTTGAATGGCATATGGTTTTCTGCTTCCGGAAAAGATGCGGTAAAAGAGTCGTCCCAGGACAAGTATGTAATCCGTGTAGATGCCCAGGTCGTTATCAATAATGGACTTTATAATGATTTCACCGGCAACCTTGTCACACTGTTAAAAGATGATGAAGAATGGACCCTTTTTGCCGGATTTACGGCGGCAAACAAGGAAAGCGCGGATATTATGGATTACATTTCCCAGACCTTTGCATTTTCAGAAGAAATTCCCGTAACAAAAGAAAACTGCGTGGTTGATGATGACGGATTTCTTACAGTGATAGAGGAAGAGAGTCAGACGGATACATCCAAGGACGAGAATGCCGTGCAGGTGACAGAAACAGAAGTTTCAGCAGAAGAAATAACTCCGGATGTCATGGAAGAAACATCGGCATCGGAAGAAAGCATCCCTGCAATAGAAGTAAAAGAGCCGGAAGAGGTTATTGATGAAGAGAAGTCCGCGGAAATAAAAAGGAAGACAACTCTTACGGCGATAAATAACCAGTCAATCCATGAATACAGTACGGCAGAGGTCTATACATCATCTGTCTATTCCATGCTCGAAGTCGGATATTCCGGGTATATGTCATTACAGAATGAGAGAGGCTATCAGAACGCGTATATAAGGACGACCAGGCTTTACTCTGCAGAAGAAACCAAGAAGATAATTGAAGAATACTGCAGGTCTGGAGACAGTTATTATAAAGAGTTTACAGCGCCGGAGGGTACGCATTTTGAAGCTATTGCATATGACGTAAATTATCTCGAAGAACCGGAAGCATATGTAAATATCAAACTATGTGGAATGGATGGGGAAGACCTTAACTATAGAGGCATTCATTATTCACATATGACGTATGATATTCTCAATCAGGTTTCTGAAAAGGACGGCTGGAGAACCGGGTATATATGTTTTTATGTTGTACCAAATGGCTGCAAAGAATATGCGCTTAAATGTGGCGAAGGCGATAATACGACATCATATGCGGCGTACTATCGGATAGGAGAATAATGTGACAGGGAAAGAGAAGATATTTAAGAAAGTAAAGGAAAAACAGTGGAAGAAATTTATCCGTATCATGGCAGTGCAGATAAGTGATGCAGTACTGGTTGCTCTGTTCTTTTTCGGGGCAATACATGTATTACCGTGGGTATTCTTTTACGGTTATGCGGCTATTTATGCAGGAATGCATTTATACATAGAGATAAAGAAACTTGCAAAAACGATAAGAGAGAATAAGGAGAAAAGAAGATGAACAAAAAAGAAATTGCGGAAATCAAGAAACAGTACAACTCCATCGAAAATTGTTCCGTTACGCAGGTAGCTGGCTGCTATGTGGACGGAGAGGGAAATGTAAAAACAAAGTTCCGAAACAATTTTCTGGCTTTACCGGAGGAAGTTATCTTCAAATATCTGGAGATTTTCAGAAAATGTCTGTCCGGCAAAATCAATAAAAATCTTTTGACACTGGAGTTCCCGATGGAAGCAGAAGGAGAAGATGGTCAGCAGTATTTGTTATTAAAACTGCGGGATTGCCAGCTAAAAAACGATGAACTGCTGGACGTATTTTATGATAAGGTTATATCCGTATACCAGCACAGTGGCAATTATCTTATCCTGCTTATTCATAATGTATACGATATTCCCGGAAAGGCGTCCGATAATTCGGTCATGGAAGATGCCTCCGAAGAGGTATACTCCTATATTACCTGTGCCATTTGTCCTGTGGAGTTATCCAAAGCCGGACTCAGTTACAGTCCGGATGCGGATGAATTTACGAACCGGGACCGAGACTGGGTTGTAAAAATGCCGGAGGTTAGTTTCACGTTTCCTGCTTTCAATGATCGCAATGCAGATATTCATTCTGTTTTATATTATGAAAAAAAGGGTAAATTAGAAAATGATGAGATTATGACGGACATCCTGGGATGCAGCAGAGTTCATTCTGCAGAAGAACAGCAGGCAGCCTTTAGCTCATTTTTACAGGAAATGAATTGTAGCATGGAAGAGGCAGTAGCTGTTCATGAGAAGCTAAACGAAATGTTGGAGAGTACACCGGCAGAAGAAATCCAGCCTATGGGAAAACGGGAAGTTGAGAGGCTTCTGCAGGAATGCTTAAAGAGTGAAACCCTGCAGAACTTCGATGAAGTATATGATAAGGAAGTTGGATCACAGGAATTTGTACCCACAAACATTACAAATGCAAGAACTATGGAAATCAAGGGCGAAAATGTTGTCATAAAGATTGCAGCAGACAGGACAGACATCATTCAGGAAAAGGTTATTGACGGAAGAAAATGTATCGTCATAACTGTAGACGGCGGAGTAGAGGTTAATGGCACAGAAGTTCATGCGAAAATAGAAGTAAAATAGCAAGGAACAGAAAAACGGATATACACAACAATGTCTACTCAGTAGACATTGTTTGGAAAAAGAGACTTTCAAAGTCTCTTTTTTATTTGCAAATTTGACAGACAACTTTACTATATGTATACTATACATAAAGGAGAATTACAGATGAATATTTCCGTTTTAAGGATATGTGAAAAAAAAGGAAGGGGGGTTTTGGAAGACTATCTTAACAACTTTTCCTTTTTGGATAAGCATAACAACAAGCATAATTTAATCTGCGTCATTGGCAGCCGGGACTCTGTATATATGCTGGAACTGGAAGCCGAAGGGGGAGATACGTGGAAATGTTCCGTAGGAGAGGCTGCATCATTAAAAGCACAGGTCAGACATGAAGAGATTTTGAGAACCAAAACTTTGTGCTTTCTGAAGAAAAACTTCTGCGGTATATCAGTAAGGCTTGCAAAAGACATTCCCTATAAAGCTTTTCGGAGTCACAATGGACGAATTTTCTACTTTGACAGTCACCTTATTTACAGAAGTATGCCTGTAAGCAGTGCAATCGGGAAAATACAGGGCGTAGGAGAAAAGAGAGTAGTATATCCTGGGTTAGAGCTTGGAATAAGAGAACCTGTGGAGATGAAAGTGGCTGCCAGCAGGTTACAGGACGGGGATTGTTTTCTGGATTATTTAATTCTCCTAAAGGAAAGCTGTTATGTGAAACCCAACAGAACAGAAAAACGGATGGATAAAGCATTGATTTTTAAGAACCCGCAGACATTTAAGGAATACGGCAATTATTCCTGTAAATACTTCGATTATTTAACCATGGAAGTGTATGTAATAAGCGCCGTAAAGGATATGCCAGGGTTCTGTAAAAAAAATAGAGAAGAGATACTTAGGCGCAGTGTTAAGAGCATTGCAGACTCAAAAATATTTAAGACAAATGGTCTTACACCGGCGGCGCTTATTCTGACGTCGGCAAAGATAATGCGGGGCGGAATTTTGGAACTTACGTTTGAACTGAAAAAGAAATACCGGATGGAAAAGGTATCGGGAAGAAAAAGGAGATAAGGAGGCAATTATGACTGGAATAATTATGTTTGGCATGGCAGTAGGCATTTTCTTTTACCTACTTGTTTTTTCAGCCGCAAAAGGTAACCGGATGTATGACAGGTTAGCTGAAAAAAGAGTCAACAGCTTAAAAGAAACCAAAGTGGAAAGGAGCAGGGAACAGCAGTGATCAATATTTTAATTGCTATTGGAAAAGTAGAAACACTTCCGGAAATAGGAGAAGAGGAAGAACTGCATATTATCGCTCCGGAAAACGGAATGGTACCGGTTTCGCTTCTTTCCTATAAAAACAGGATTAACTTGCATTTTTTGAAGAAAGAAAGTGATGTCATATCTATTGCCGTTCTGATTGGAATGATTGCATCTGGCAGGGAGGATAAGATAAAACTTTTCTGCCCGACGGATGCCCTTATAAAATCTTTTAACGGAGTGTCCGCAGGATCAGTTGAAATTATTGCAGCTCCCACATCACGAAAAACTTCGTCCGCAAGGGGAAAGCGGCCAAGAAAAGCCCAGGTTAATGCGGCGCCGGAAGTTTTCTCTTCTGTAGTAGGAGAAAATGAAAAGGTAGAAGAAAAGAAATTCATGCTTCTGCAGGAAGCAGGCATACAGCCGGAGTTTTATGGCATTGTACTGGATGCAGTTAATATGTCCTCTGATGAAGAGATTGGTCTGGAAATTCAGCTCAAAATGAAGCTGGCTGCCGTAGATAAGCTGGACAGACTTTCTTCCTTATTAAAAGGAGTGCGACCAATATACAAAAAATTAAAGGAAGAATAAGCCTATGTATGTGCCATTGGAATTAAGTAAGAAAATGGATATCCGGTTAATCCCGGATAGAAACCCATGGAAACCGGTACTGATGAGGGCGGCGGATGAGGCTGAAGATGTGCTGTCTTTCCTGTGGGAACAGGATGGAAAGGTCTTGCAGGCTGACTACAGAGGCGATATGCAGTATTTGAATGAAGCGCTTTTGGGAAAGAGGAAGATTTTATACCATGCCATAGGAATAGAGGATTACGAGGAATATATCAAAAATACAGCCCAGGATGTTGCGGCATCAAAGGAATGTATTTCCCTATTTATGATGGTAAATCGCTGGAGCCGGCATAAGGAAGTGTATAAATTTGATGCAGAATTGGAGTTTGCGTTGGCAGATGCGGAAAATATAAAGCTGCCCATACGGATTTTGGATAGACTTCCGTTTGATACCTTTTACATTGAGTTTGCCCGGGATGGTATTTTCTCTAAGAATTTCCATGGTGCGTTTATCTCTGCTGTAAAAAAGGATGCCGGGTACATTATCGTAATCCAGCGTGTGCAGAATGATTTAAAGTCTATGTTTGGTTCCTGCAGCCTGGTACCTGTTGGAAATAAGAAAAATGCCATATTTGTCTTTGACAGAACGACTACAGGCTGTACCCAGAATGAGAGAAATACAGATTGGAAAGAATTTTCCTTTTTCCTTATCAATGCTCTTTTATATATGTGTGCGTCAAATTCCGAAATAACGGAAAATGAAGAAACCAAAGTCACATACAGACCAACAGAAAGAGTAAAGAATAAGTATTCGGAAGTAAGAAAATGGGATTGCGGATACCGGTACGGAGCCAGCATAAGAAGGATAAAGGGTGGGAAAACCAAAGAGGACAGAGTATCAGCCAGGCGGCAAACTGCAGAAAGGCATATTCCCTGTATTCATACGCGAAGAGCTCATTGGCATCATTACTGGACCGGAAAGGGAAGAACAGAACTGGAATTAAGATGGATTGCGCCGGTAGTTGTCGGAGGCGAAAGGGTGACTACGGCAGTAATACATAAGGTAGAACAATAGAAAATAGCAAGGATATAGCGATTATGAACTGTACCACAACAATGGATATATAATGAACACGTTTTAGGAGGGATATAAGCAGCATGAATAGGGCAGAGACAACAAGGTTTCTTGGTGATCTACTGAAAGAGAGATTAGGTTTCAGAAGCTATTGGTCGCGAGAAGTCAGCATTGACTACGGAACAAACAGAGTGAAAAGAGTTGACTTTATGCAATTTGTTCCCCCCGGAGTTATTTACCCGAGTGAAATCGAGAAGGGTATCTTCATCTGCTATGAGGTCAAAAGCTGCAGAGAAGATGTATATTCCGGTAATGGCTTGAATTTTCTTGGTGAGAAAAACTACATCATAACGACTATGCAATGCTACAAGGAAATCCTACCGGATATAAACAGCGGAAAGCTATGGAAACATATTCAGGAATGCAACCCGGAGTCACTTGTGCAGTATGGTGTTATGGTACCAGTTCCCATAGGGAACCAAATCATAGATGAATACGAAAATCCGACAGAGTTGACCACTGATAAAATGTGGGAGTTAAAAGTAATTATTCCGTGTAGGCAGAATGGGAGAAAGCGTAGTACCACAGAGTTGCTTTTTTGTATGCTTAGGAGTGGAAAGTGATGCTGCTGAAAGCATGTGATGAAACCTCCAAGTCGGTAGATGACCTGGCAGAATACATAGAAGATGAAATAGGCTATATGTAGGAAAAAGGCACCGTTCTGATCAAAATACAGAACAGTGCCCTGTTTTTTAACTATTTCAAATTCGCTTTCTGTGTTTTGCCACAATTATGCCGGCTACAGATAGGATAACCAGTACAAGCAAAAAGGGTTCTGAAATAATCAATAAGAGAAACTGCCAGATTGTGAAAAAGAATAAATGTAGCCCGGAACCCAAGGACTTTAGGAATAAAGGTATGCTTTCTTTGATAAAAATTGCTGCCATAAGGACCTCCTTATAAGTTTTTTATTTTTATGCTAACATTTTAGGTGTCCAATAAATTACTCTTTTAACAGGAAAGGAAGAAAAAATGGGAAAAACAGTGTTAATTACGGAAAAACCTTCGGTTGCGCAGGAATATAAAAAGGCGTTAAAAGTTTCTGCGTCCGGAAAAAATGATGGATACATAGAAGGGTATTCTCCCGTGTTAAACAGGGATATGGTAATAACATGGTGCGTAGGGCATTTGTGTACGCTGTCCTATCCGGAAGTATATGATGAAGCCATGAAAAAATGGAGCCTGGATACCCTGCCGTTTCTTCCAGAGGAGTATAAGTATGAAGTCATAAGTAATGTAAAAAAGCAGTTTGGTGTTGTGAAAAAATTGTACCATATGCCGGAACTGGAAGCCATATACTATGCCGGTGATGCCGGACGGGAAGGAATATATATACAGATGCTTGTCCGGCAGATGGCAGGTCACAAAGCGGGAATAGAGGAAAAGGTGATATGGATAGACTCCTATACGGAACGGGAAATCCTAAAGGGGATTAAGGAAGCAAAGGATGTGTCCTGTTATAAAAATAAAACGGATGCAGCCTATATGAGAGGTATTGAGGACTACGCCATAGGGATTAACTTTTCAAGGGCGCTCACCTGCCGGTATGGAAAAGAATTTAATCAGCATATTGGGTCTACGGATAAGTGGAAAACACTGGCGGTGGGTAGGGTAATGACCTGCGTTTTGGGCATTGTTGTAGAGAGAGAAAGGGAAATCCGAAATTTTGTGGAAACCCCTTTTTATAAGGTAGAGAGTGATTGCGGAGGTTTTACAGCAGGCTGGAAAGCAATAGAAACATCTGCCTACCATGGCAGCCCGATGCTTTACAATGAGTTCGGTTTTAAGGAACGGGATAAAGCGGAATACCTGGTAGGAACTCTCAATAAGGATCCGCAACTGACGGTAGAAGAGATAAAGGTGTCGGATGAAAAGAAAAAGGCGCCTCTTTTATATAACCTGGCGGAAATCCAGAGCGACTGTACCAAAAAGTATAAGATAAGCCCGGATGAGACACTTGCGGTCATACAGACCTTATATGAAAAGAAGCTGTGTACCTATCCCAGAACAGATGCCAGAGTACTATCCAGTGCCGTAGCCGCTGAGATAGGCATAAACCTTAATGGTCTGGCAAAATTGGGATATAAGATGGATATTCTCAAGGAAATAGCGGCAAACCAGTGGCATAAGGGTATTTTGAAATCACAGTATGTGGATGACAGTAAAATTACAGACCACTATGCCATTATCCCTACCGGGTATATTGACGGCATCAGGGAATTATCAGAGCTGGAGCAGAATATATACTGTGACATTGTAGACCGCTTTCTTTCCATCTTTTATCCACCTGCTGTATTTACAAAGGCGGAAGTTACACTGAAACACTCTATAGGAGAAAGTTTTTTTGGCTCTGAAAAGAAACTGAAGGAGCAGGGTTATTTAAAAGTCATAGGGGAAAACATAGCCATTGAGAATAACAGTATGGCTGCATTAAAGAAAGGACAGGAAATACAGGCTGTCTTCTCAGTAAAAGAAGGTAAGACGACACCGCCTAAGCGTTATACATCAGGAGCTATGGTTCTTGTTATGGAAAGTGCCGGTAAGATGATTGAGGACGAAGAGCTGCGAGCTCAGATTAAGGGTTCCGGTATCGGCACATCTGCCACAAGAGCGGAAATTATTAAAAAACTGGTAAAAATTGACTACATCAGTCTAAATAAAAAGACACAGATACTTACCCCAAGCCATATAGGAGAAGCGGTATATGATGTGGTAAAGAGTACAATGCCCATATTACTAAAACCGGAAATGACGGCAAACTGGGAAAAGGGATTGGACGGTATAGAAAACGGAACAGTAACCATGGACGATTACCGTTCCAAAATGGAGAGATATGTGTCGGCGGAAGTGGAGAAGATAAAGGCTGGCGCTGGTATCCATTATACAGGAAAAGCCGCGGAGAAAAAAGAAACTCCCAAAATCATATGCCCTAAATGCAAAAAGGGATTTCTTCAGGAAGGGAAAAAAACATTTTACTGTTCCGAATATAAAAATGGATGTGACTTCTCCATTTGGAAGGAAATTGCCGGAAAAACCATATCTGCCACACAGGTTGAAAACCTGGTCAAAGGGGGAAAAACGGCTGTAATAAAGGGCTTTAAGAGTAAATCCGGAAAATCCTTTAATGCAGCGCTGGAACTGAAAGACGGAAAGGTTTCCTTTGTATTTAAAAAGTAATGGACGCAAAATAGCGGAGAGGAGAAGAAACGATGGCGTTTACGCATCTGCATTTGCATACGGAATATTCCTTGCAGGATGGAATGGGAAAAATCCCGAATATAGCGAATAGAGTAAAGGAACTGGGAATGACTGCCTGTGCCATAACAGACCACGGTGTAGGGTACGGACTCGTGGAATTTTACAATACCTGCAAAGAGGCGGGTATTAAACCAATTCTGGGGTGTGAGGTATACGTGGCGCCCGGCAGCCGGTTTGATAAAAGCAGGAGCATAGGAGAAAAAGCTTATTCCCACCTTATTCTGCTTGTTAAAAATGAACAGGGATATAAAAATCTTTGTATCCTTATTTCCCGGAGCAACACAGAAGGTTTTTATTACAGACCCCGTATAGATTTTGAATTATTGAAAGAACATGCAGAAGGACTTGTTTGTCTGAGTGCCTGTGTGGCAGGAGAGGCGCAGCGCCATATTATTAACGGAGATACGGATAAAGCCAAGGAAGTGGTATTAAGGTATAAAAATCTGTTTGGAGATGACTATTATCTGGAAATACAAAATCATGGTATCCGGGAGGAAAGTCTTGTTGCCCAGGAATTTGTAAAAATTTCTAAGGAATTAAATGTGAAACTGGTATGCACAAACGACTGCCATTATATCAACAGTGATGATGCAGAAGCACATGAATGGTTATTGTGTCTGCATCAGGGGAAAACCCTGAAACATCCGGACAGGATGGTATATCAGGGAGATTATTCCATAAAGTCAGAAGAGAATATGCGAAAGCTTTTCCCGGCGCTCCCGGAAGCATTTGATAATACCATGGAAATCGCGGATAAATGCAATTTTGATTTTGTCTTTGGCAATTACAGGATGCCGAAGGTGGTAATACCGGATGAATACGGAACCGACTATTTTCGTTATCTTTCCGATGAGGCATGGAAAGGTTACGAAGAAAAATATCCCGAAGGACATCCGGAAAGGGAGAAGGCAAAAGAAAACCTTACATATGAATTATCCGTAGTAAAACAGATGGGTTTTGCGGAATACTTCCTTGATACCAGAAAGACTATTCTGTATGCAAAAAGCAATAACATCCCAGTAGGACCAGGCAGAGGCTCCGGCGCCGGCAGTACCATGAATTACTGTCTTGGCATAACCTATATTGATCCTATTAAGTATAATCTGTTATTTGAGCGGTTCTTAAATCCTGAAAGAGTTTCCATGCCGGATATAGATGTGGACTATGACTATGCCTATAAGGATGAAATCGTTAAATCGGAAGCGGACAGTAATGGATGGAATTGTTTTGCTAAAATCCAGACATTCGGCGCCATGAACGCAAAGATGGTTATAAGGGACTGCGCAAGGGTCTATGGACTGGAAGCCAGTGTGGGAGCCGCCTTGTCCAAAATGATACCGGATCAACTACAGATGACTCTGGAAAAGGCATGGGAATTAAACCCGGATATTAAAGAAACGATAGAGGGTAACGAAGATTATAAGAAAGTCTGGAGTATAGCCCGCAAGCTGGAGGGGCTTAAAAAGTCAGCATCCACACATGCCTGCGGACATATTCCCACGCCTGTGCCATGTGAGCAACTGTTTCCGGTTTCTGTGGACCATGAAACCGGGTATCTCATTTGCCAGTATAATATGACGGATGCGGAGCATCTTGGGAACCTGAAAAAGGACCTTTTGATGCTGCGGAACCTTACTATCATAAATGTAGCGCAGCACCTGGTGAAAGAGAGGTATGGGGTGGAAATTCCTCTTTGGACAGAGGAGATCATTAACGATAAAGAAGCATTAAAAATGATTGCCTCCGGTGAAACAGATGGAATATTCCAGTTGGAGTCGCAGGGAATGAAGAATTTCATGAAAGAACTGAAGCCGGACTGTTTTGAGGATATTATTGCAGGCGTATCCCTGTACCGACCGGGTCCTATGGATTTTATCCCAAAGTATATTGAAGGGAAGAAAAATCCTGCCGGCATTATATATAAGGTGCCGGAGCTTAAGGAAATTCTGGAGCCGACCTACGGCGTTATTGTATACCAGGAGCAGGTTATGCACATAGTCAGAAGCCTGGCCGGATTTTCCATGGGCAGAGCAGATATAGTAAGAAAAGCTATGAGCAAGAAACGTGCTGCCATTATGGAAGAAGAAGGAAGGAGATTTATATATGGAGATGAGGAGCTATCCATACCGGGATGCGTTAATAGGAACATACCAGAGGAAACAGCAAAAAGCATTTATGATGAGATGGTAGACTTTGCGAAGTACGCATTTAACAAATCCCATGCTGCATGTTATGCAGCTATTTCCATGCAGACGGCATATCTGAAATGTCACTATATTAAGGAATTTATGGCGGGTCTGCTTTCGTCTGTTATGGATAAAACGGAAAAACTGGTAATATATATAGCAAACTGTAAGAAAAACGGAGTCAAAATCCTTCCTCCGGATATCAATATTTCAGAAAAAAACTTTATCATCGAAGGAGAAAGTATCCGGTTTGGTCTATTAGCCTTAAAGGGTGTTGGACAGGATGTTATAGAGGAAATCGTAAAGGAAAGAGAAGAGCATGGAAGGTACACCTGTTTTATGGATTTCATCATGCGAAACCCTAATCTTAACAAAAAGGTTTGTGAGGCTCTAATTAAAACAGGAGCACTTGATTTTACGGGGTATTCCAGACGCTCACTGCTTCTTAATGAGGAAAGTTTGATACAGGGTATCCGGAAAGACAAGAAGAACCAGGTAGATGGGCAGCTTTCCTTATTTGACATAATGGAGGAAAAAACTGATGTAAAAATCAATGACTCCATAAGGAATGTACCGGAATACTCTAAGATGGAGTTATTAAAGCAGGAAAAGGAGATTTCCGGCATTTATATATCCGGACATCCTATGGATGAATATATTGGATTTATAAAGAAAAATACCGATTTAAGCGGTGAAGCTTTTGTTCCGACAGTCATAGAGGCAGATGGTGATATGCAGGAGACATATCCGGAGCTTACAGACGGCAAAAAAGTTTCCATGGCAGGAATAGTTACTTCTATTAAGAAAATCTTTACCAAAAAGGATAATAGGGCAATGGCGTTTGCAACCATGGAGGACCTTGACGGCAGTTTTGAGTGTGTTATTTTCCCGGATACCTATGAGAAATACAAAAACAATCTGGGCGAGGGTAAGAAGCTTAATATAAAGGGAAATATCAGCCTGAACGGTGATAAGCCTTCCGTATTGATTTCTGAAGTCACAAACCTTGAAGATATTACAAAGAAATTGTGGGTACAATTTACCACTACAGAAGAATATGAAAGACAGAAAGATCGTCTTGTAGGTATTCAGAAAATGTACCCGGGTAATGATGTACTGGTTGTATATATCAAGGAAAAGGGAAAGGAGGGATTGATCAGAAGCAGTATAAAGGTGTCTGAAGATTGTTTTCTGGCTACAAAAGAGGCATATGGGGAAGATAATGTAAGGGTAACTATCTAATGCAACAAATAAACCACTATATTGACATTATTACAGTAAAGATGTATCATCATAAGTACTAAACGAAGATAAAAGGGGACGATATGTTATGTCATATGCAATGCCGGAGTATAATGAAGATGAGTGGAAAAATTGCAACGGAAAACCAGTTAGGGAGGAAGATGTAGAATTTAGGAAACAAGACTATATCGCTGGAATAGGACGCAATGGTAAGCCGATACCAAAATGGGAATTATTGCAAGAACAAGACAAATATGGATTTTACTCAAAAGGCAACATTGATGAAATGAAAGGCAAATCAAAGATTAAGGTGAGACTTCCTAAGGGTACAAAATTTTTAAGATATGGAACCCCTCATGGACATTATACAGCTCCTCTTGGTTCAGAGTATGAGAGGCTTTCTTTACCATATGTAAAAGAAAGCATTCCGTATAATGAGTACGAAGTTGTTGCCGAATGGATTGAAGTGGAATGGGGATATACAGCTCTTGGATTTGACAGTATAGACAGATGTATACAATATTATAATGAAGACACCGTGAATGTCTTAAAAGAAAAAGGCATGATAAAAAAGATTAAGAGAGGAACCATCGTATGAATGATGATAAGATGCACTTGAGCAGTGAAATAGATGGGGAAAAAAGATGTATTGATGCACTACGGTCAGCACTAAAAAAAGGAAATGTTTCTACGTACAGATACAGTATAGGGGGATATAGTGAGGAAGCTGTCTGTATAGAAAAGGATGGAGCACATTGGATTGTATATGATGGAGAACGTGGACGTAAATGTAATCTAAAGAGTTGCTCTTCAATCAAGTCGGGATGCATTGAAATCTTAAAAAGAATATTTGTGGATAAGGATGGATTTACTAAAGCACGCAGGGCTTTTTACTCCGAATTGCAAGATGAAATCACTATTACATTACAAACTGGTTATTTTCCCGTAAAGAACATGCCTCCTAAATTTTTTTCAAGCGGGAAGAGGGCAAATATGTGCGCCTTAAAAGCGAGTATACCTCCTAAAAGAAAAAAAGGAAAAGTTATACGGATTTTTAAGAAATTAGATGGTTAAGTTGGTATATATTCTAAAATTATTTAATAATTATTTTCTTTGTTTAAGCCCTCTGCTCATGGTATACTATACATATACCAATGAATAGAGGGCATTCATTTCGGTAAATCTACGAAAGGAATGAAATCATATGAGATATGACTTAAAAAAGGTAAGGGAGAAATACCAGATATCTTTGGAGGAATTTGCTTCTCTTTGCGGTATTACCCCGTATTATTACGAGTGTTACGAAAAAGACGGGGAGGTGCCATGCCAGTACATTTATAGGCTATGGAAACAACTTCCCAATTTTCCTATTCCAAATGATTTTTTTTGCTATACATCTTTTTCCCTGTGCGTAAATATGAAATACCATAGATTGAAACAGGCGGAGTTGGCTGAGAAATTTGGTGTGCAGCAACAGACCATCAGTCATTACCTGACAAGGGAACCTATTCTGATGTATGAGATGAAGGATAAGTTCCTTGCAGCATTTAACCCCATGATTATGCCTATGCAGATAGATTTTGGGGAGGATGGAACTCCAAGTTATATGATTATGAATAATTTAACAGAGAATGGGAACTTCCTATCTGCCAAGCGTAAGAAGATTTATAAAATTCAAAGACAGAAGTTAGGGCTTTCTACTGCGGAACATAAGCGGATACGAAATAAGAATAAAAGCATACTCCTTAAGGCATATAATCCGGAAAGTATTTCAGTATCTTAATGGTCGAAAGAGATTGAAATATTCCTATGTGTGTGTTATTCTTATCCTATAATATACAACTACATAATAAGCTAAAATAAGACTTTCTCGGAAGAGAAGGTCTTTTTTTATTTTCAAGGAGGATAATCTGATGAAAAAAATCAAAGAATTTTCAGAAAAAGAAAACGCAGTACTGTTACTTACCGGTTTGGAAGAAAAAACAACATCTACCGGAAAGAGTTATCTGGTTTTGTCACTTTGCGACAGTTTCGATACTATTCAGGCAAAAATGTGGGACTCCAGTAAGGGTTCTGTGCAGGTAGACATTGGAAATTTGGTTAAGGTAGTGATTAAAACAGGTTCATATCAGGGTAAAAAAGACTTTGTAGTATACAGTTGTGAATTACAGCCTGAAAATGCAGAGTACCATATCACTGATTTTATTAAATCTGCCCCGGTAAACGCTTCTGCCATGTATGAGTATCTTTTGAAAGTTGCGGACAATCTGGATAACAAAGAGATTGGTAAAACAACCAGATACATTCTGGAGAAAAATAAGGATAAGCTTCTTACCTGGGCTGCTGCAGTAGGTGTGCATCATAACTACAATGCAGGGTTGCTCTATCACATGTATAGAATGACTCAGGCGGCATTGCTTATGTCTAAGGTATATACCAATTTGAATAAGCCGGTACTTGTCGCGGGCGCAATGCTCCATGATATCGGAAAACTGACAGAAATGGAAACAGACTTGCTTGGTAATGCCACATTTACGGTAAACGGAAATCTTTTTGGGCACTTGTATTTAGGCGCAGAGGCATTCCGGAAAGCCGCAGATGAAACCGGCTTAAATGCCAATGACAGTCTGCAGATTTCACATATTATCGCAAGTCATCATGGGAAAGGTGAATGGGGCGCTATTACCGTACCGTCTACCATGGAAGCAATCGTGGTAAACCACCTGGATATGATTGATAGCAGGGTAGAGCAGGTGGAAAAAATCGTAGAGGATATGGATGCACAGACGTTTACACAGGAAAAGTTCTACACACTTGATGGTGCGCATATTTACAAGGGTTAAATTATTTGTGCCGGTTGGAAAATACCTACCGGCACAATTATGTGAAGCATAGGAGACAAAAATATGGAAGAAAAATGTGCAAACAGTAAAAAGAAATCCGATGATATGAATATGATTTTGTGGAATGAATTAAAGGAACACAGAGGACATAAGGTAAGTATTGTATCATATGGAGATTGGGATAATCCAGCCAATATATGTTTAGAATGTGACGATTGTGGAGAAGTTGTACTTGATGCAGAAATTTATACATTATGTGCAAGAGAAGATAACTGATGAGATGTTGATTTCAGGAACGGAGGACAAAGTTATGTTGTATAATGTGAGTTTTATGTGCAATGGAATTGGATGTTCAAACTTAGTTGAGACTAACGCTGATATAGAAACGGCAGAAGAATATTTTATTCAGGAAAAGCTGAATGGAGACAGAAGTCAGTTTATTGGCATTTCTAAGAACAATGAAGCTTATAAGCCTGGAAAGCCCATTCACAAAATGCCGAATAACTGGAAGCCTGAGAGGTAATTGAAAGGAGAGACAGAAATGGATGCTATGAATTTATTTAAAGGAAAAAGAGTGGATAATGGAGAATGGGTAATTGGAAACTTAATCTTTTCGGAGGATGCTCTGGATGGATGGGAGGCAATTATCATTCCCACTACAAACAGTAACATGTATGCTTCAGATAAAGATGACACAAATAAAGGAGATATTCATTTTGAAAATTGGTATAGAGTTGATAAAGACACTGTATGCAGATGCACAAGCTCAAAAGATAAGAAAGGCAAACTGATTTGGGAGAACGATATTCTGCACAATGGAAATTATTTTGTTGTTAAATGGAATGCATCCTGTGCAAGATTTGACATTGTATTAAATAACTTACACAACATTCCAATAGGAAGATGGGAACCAATGATTTGTGATTGGAAAACAAATGATTTTGAAGAATATAGAAAAGCAGTTGACTATGAAGTTATCGGCAATATTTTCGACAATCCCGAATTGTTGTAGGCATGAGTAATTGGTATAATAATTTAAAAAGACCTGCGCTTGCAGGTCTTTTTTTTGATAGGATGTAGATTTATCAGAAAAAAGAGGTTATACTGATAAAAGGTACAAGGAGGTTCAGAACATGAATAATATAGCGTCAGAAGCCGAGAATATTATTTTTATTAGCGATGAACATGAGAAATTCTACTATGAAAAATTAAAGGAAGTAAGGTATCTGGATGTGTACCACAAGGCACTTTGCTATTGTCTTGGAATTAACAATGATACCAGAAGAAATGCGGATCGTATCTACGATTTTAAGACAGGATGTGTAAAAACAGAATGCTTGCATGAAGGATGGCAGACCAGCGGAAGCATAAAAGTAGTCAGAATGGCATTTAACTTATATTGCAATGCCACACCAAGTGTAAATGATTATAAGGACACAGAGGAGCAGGTCGATGAGTGTAGAAAGTACACAGTGGAAGAATTATTCCGCTGTGCCTACGCACCATATTTTTGGCAGGCAATACAAATTCGGTATCCGGAGTATGCAACTTATAACCAGGAATTACATACTGCATGTGGTTCAAGAGATTAAGGAAAAAAAAGATGAAAAATCACAGGCGAACTCCTCATCTGGCCAGAAGTATAGTCGATATGGTATAAATCAAAGAAGATTGTTCTGTGAGATGAAGCTTGATTTAATAAATTTTTCATGGTAATATAGCTTATATAATATAAATAAAATATTTAGCTGACATTAAGACTTACCGTCCATCGGTAGGTCTTTTTTTTATAAAAAGAAAGGAGCAGCTCTTGGAAAGTAACCTGAAGAAAGCAAAAGCATTTTTATTGCGGCATAGTCGAGACCTTGCGAGAACTATTATGGATGGAAAAAGCAGTTCACTTTTAATGAAAGGAAAGTATCCATTTGGGTGTGAAAGCGAACTGCAGCGCATTTTAATTTTGCTGCCGGATGTGGAACAGGTGGTAATAGAAGAGGAAGGTATTCGCATTATGTTCAGATGATAAGGAGGTAACCAGATGTCTAAGGCATTAGTCGAGGTAAAAACAGTGAATGGCATAAAAATATCGTATTGTGCCCTTTTTGAAAAATACGTTGTTATTATGCCCAAAACAAAAGATACCTGTACCCTGGAGAAATTTGCTACAGTGGAATTGGCAGAAGATTTCATAACAGAGAACACCGGCAAAAAATACTGGTGGGAGGAACATTATTAAATAGAAAAAAGAGCTTCCTGTATAGGGGAGCTCTTTTTTTGCATTTTGAGCGGACGTATTGTATAATCATTATCATACGGAGGTTACATACATGGAATTTACACATATTAAAGATAATGTTGTAGAATGCAAGATTGATAAGCAGGATCTGATCAACTATAACATATCGGAAGCAGATATAAGGATGGACTCTCTTAACATGAAAAATCTGATGAAGAGGGTTATGTTAAAGGCTGCCGAAATGATGGATTTATCGGGAATGGGAAATGTTGGTTTTTCCACACTTTTACGAATGCATAACGAAACCCTGTATATTATCATAGAGGGAAAACGCGAAGAAGAAATCCGGAAAGAACAGGCAGCAATGGTGGAAATATGTGAATGCACGGAGCTTGTGCTCAATGATGAGGATGAGGAGCCTCTGCCAGAACAAAAAGAGGGTTCTTCAAAAAAGAATGAAGAGGAACCGGGAGAACATTTCTGTGTTATAGAGTTTCTACATTTCAGGGATGCGGCGGATGCCTGCCGCATATTAAACCTGCAATCAGAAAAATTCGATGAAATAGAGAGCATTCTATATAAAACGGATAACCGGTATGCGATTTTCATTCATAGCATGGAAAAGACCAAATATGCCTATATAGCAATGAGAATGAATGAATTTGGGGCTGTAACGGTATTACAGGATACCAGTTTACCGCATATTATGGAAAGCAGGGAGATACTGATTAAGAGCAATGCCATAAAAATATTAGCGGCTCTATAAATTAAGGAAGAAAGAGGACTGTAGTCCTCTTTTTTGTTGTTAAAATTTTATATGTATACTATACTAATAGTATAGGAGACGATTGTATGAAGAAAAGAAAAAAACTGTTATTTCCCATTTTAGCGGCAGCCATTATATTCCTGGTTCTTGGTCAGGTGAACTTCGGTCTGGAGGTTATAGATAATAGAGATGATACACCTGCAGTTATTTCTACTGCCATTGAGAATGAAGTGCCGGAAGAGCAGGAAAACATATCTTCCGGACATATGCTTTCCGTTCATTATATTGATGTAGGGCAGGGGGATGCTACACTCATTACCTGCGAAGGAGAGGCAATGCTGATAGATGCAGGAGATAATTCAGCGGGAACGGCATTACAGATGTATCTCCAGAAAGAAGGTATATCAAACCTGAAATATGTGATAGGAACACATCCGGATGCAGACCATATCGGAGGTATGGATGTTATCTTATATAAATTTGACTGTGATACGATTATCATGCCGGACATAAAAAAAGACACGGCAACGTACCGGGATGTAGAAGATGTGATAGAGGAAAAGGGATACAGCGTGACATTTCCTGTTCCGGGAAATGTTTATGAGCTGGGAGGTGCGGAAATAGAAATTATTGGTCCTCTGCAAACTTATGAAGAAGATAATGACAATTCCATAGTTTTGCTTCTCCGGCACGGATCGAATACCTTTTTGTTTACGGGGGATGCCTCAGAAAATGCCGAGAATGATATTATGGCGCAGGGGTACGATGTAACTGCAGACGTCTATAAGGTTGGACATCATGGAAGTTATACATCCACTTCTCAACAATTTCTCACTGCCATATGCCCGGCATATGCGATTATCAGTTGCGGAGCAGATAATGACTATGGACATCCGCATATGTCGGTATTAAAACGCTTACGAGATGCAGGGATGAAAGTTTTTCGCACAGATGAGCAGGGAACTATTATAGCCACCAGCGATGGATCAAATATTACTTGGAATGTGCAGCCATCACAAACATGGGCTGCAGGAGAAAAAAAGGAAACGGAGGAGACGCCTTCCGAACATCAGATGGTTATTCCGCAAACGCCCCAGGAATATAAGTATGTCTGCAATACTAATTCCATGAAATTTCATCTGCCGGAATGCGATGCGGTGGTGGATATGAGTGATAAGAATAAATTATGGAGTAACGAGGACAGGGAGGCAATTATTAAGGAAGGATATTCTCCGTGTGGAGTATGTCATCCGTAAGTATCAATGGAAGATACGAATGATGTTGTAAAATCCGGAGTTTTATGTTACCTTATAAATATAAAAACACTACATAGGAAACTTATAATGGACTTGTCGAAAGACAGGTCCTTTTTTTATGGAAAGAAGGGAAAGAATGAAGGAGAATATTACGAAACAAATTGAGAAAGAAATGGCACTGGATTATGCAAGGTGGGATTATCTGTATACAGAAGGTGGAAGCGATCCGAACTGGGCAGATGGATGTAACTTAAATTTAATCCGAAATCACATCATATATCATAAGAGGAAGATGGAAGAATTGCAGTATTTCCCGGATATTTATTACAGAAAGCTGCCACCGATGGTAGATAATTCGTATATGGCACACGCCGATAAAATCAGGGCACAGGCAAAGAAATCACTGGAAGAATATCTGGCAGATGATGATTACAACTACATTAAGGATAATATTGATAAAATAAGCCCGAAAGAAGCCGAAAGAATGTGTTTATATAATATATTAGGTTATGTTTCCGGACTGCGGTGTTTCATTAAAGAAGACAATCTTGTACGGATGAGGTTGCATATGCATCCAGAGTTCTATAAGGAAAGTTTCCAGAGAGGAAGGAGAAAACTACAGACTATTTTGGGTTCTATAGCAAAGGACAGAGAAATTTGGAGTATCTCAGAAGATAGGACGGGACAACTTACATTCTCCTGGTAAATCCTTGTCCAAAAGATAAAAGTATGCTATACTTATTGTATATTAAATACTAAATATCAAACTTACATTAAGAGAGACCAAGGTCTCTCTTTTTATTTTAAAAAAGGAGGTCTTTATGAATGAGTTTTGGAAAACCATTATGGAAGAATTTCTGAGTGTATTATACTACGGTGCAGCTCCAGAAGAAGGAAGTGGCTGGACGGAATTATATGCTACGGAAGTGAGCCATATGATACAGGATATTTTAGAATATCGCAGGGCAGTAACAGAGAGCGGACAGACGATAAGTAATGAGGGAATGGCGCAGTTTCTTATTTATGCTGAAAATTTGCATATTGGAAACAGCAGGCTGATTAAGAAAAATGTAACGGATATGAACCACATTACGACGATTGCAGCAACCATAAATGATGAGTTAAATCAGTAAAAGGAGTACCTAAATATATGGATGGATTGATTGTAAAGCCTAAATGGGGCAATAGAATTTTGTACCATGGAAAGCGACTGGAAGTCCGGGGCAGTAAAACCTCAAAGATTGGAGTGGAATTATACCTTCTTGAAAGCGGAAGCTCCCGTATAAAAGGTACATTCTGCATTGAAAGATGCATTCCGATTAACAGGAATAACTGGGAAAAACTAAAACCACTTCATCAGGTGGATATATCCTATGAGGAGTTGGTAAAAATATATCCCACGCCCTTTTTCTGGGAGTTAAGTGATGTTTCGCCTGCAGATGAAGTTTTATTCTATGAGCCTCATAGAGGCGCAGTTATCTGGGTAAAGGATGTTATTGCAATATGTGAGATGGATGATGAATATATGCGGACAGGGTATTGAAAGTTGCCTGTATAGATGTTGCCCAGGAGAAACCTATAAACGAAGTATAAAAAATCAAAAGGAGAAAAAAACAATGAAAGAAAACACAATTATTTTATGGAGCAATGAGCAGCGATTAACACATGATGAGTACAAAAATTTTTCAAAGGGAGATACGATTTGGGGTAAGGATGAAACGCCCAAAGAAGTTAAACGCTGGAGAATGGATGAAGTAGAGGAAGCTAAAAGGGAGTTGAGCCAATACAGATGCTGCTATGAAAAAGATGGTTCATTGTATAATGTTACGGAATATGCCCTGGAATACTGTGTATGCGATGAAGACGGAAATTTTGTATGCGGCAGCGATTATGACTTAGCCGAAGAAAAAAGAGGATAGAGGCATGAAAAGAGAAGAAATATTTAATGCAGTAGGCAAGAAAGCGAATGGCACAGTGCTGTCGTTTGAGGACAGAGGACCATGGGGTTCTGCCAGTTACAGAGGCAATTTCTCTGGCTGGATACCGGCAGCTCTCATTTACCGGTATGGTGCAGGGTCCATCTCGGAAATATTTGCAGGCGGTGGAACGACATCAGACCTCTGCCGGGATTTGGCTATTCCTTATTGCGGTATAGACTTAAACCCTACGCCGGTAAGACCCAATATTATTTCCATGGACATTCTGGATGAAACCATGGATCTTCCCGATCAGTTCTATACGGCGGACATGCAGATACTGCATCCGCCATATCCCTGTATCCAGAACGTTCATTATGCTAATGAAATGTGGAAGGACACAAAAGGAGTGGCTTCCAAGGATATCCAGGAAATGGACTGGGAAGAGGGGATGAAAGCCATTAACAAAGCCTTGCTAAGAGGATATGCGGCAATGCCCGCAGGTGCATACCAGGCGGTGGTAGTCGGCGATATCCGAAGAAAAGTAAACGGAACCAGCATATTTAAGTCCATGCTTACGGATTTGGCTATTCCCGGAGAGATGGTGCAGCTTCTTATCAAGATGCAGCATAATACTGTATCTGGTAGAAATGCTTATACTTATAATAAGAAGGCTGGTTTTTTTCTTATTCAGCACGAATATATTGTTGTGGTTAAGAAACCGTCCGGATATGAGATTGCCTATGTAGTGCCCAGAAAATATTCTTTGGACATAAGGGATAGCAGTACCGCAACATGGAAGGACGTAGTGACGGCAGTATTAAGGGACCTGAATAAGGAGTCTTCCCTGGAAGAAATCTATTCTGCTATATCCGATCACAGAAAAACAAAGGCAAATCCGGAACACTGGAAGGACAAGGTAAGACAGGTGCTTGGGCAACTGGCACATTCCGGAGTAGTTGTTAATGTGAGTCGTGGCAGATGGATGGCAGCATAATTTTTACAAAAAATGACATAATTTGCCAAAAACAATAAATTAGCCCCATTTAGGGGCTTTTTTATTGTCTTCAAAGAACTTCTTTTATTTGGAGTAGTAAATTATTAAATAAATAATATACTATAGTATAGAAAAAATGTTGATACACACGTAATTGTGCCGGAAATTATTGATAAAGTATGAGTCGTATGGTATTCTGAGTAAAGAGATATATAGGGTAGTGGTAATCACTGCCTTATATTTACAGTTCCATGTGTTCGCAAAATGTCTGTTTTACGAATATGTAAGGAGAAAGGAAACACATTCATGGACCAGTACAGCTATAAATTTGAAACCAGACGAATTGATGTGGAACATACCAGGGATTTATTATCGGAGATGCCGGACTTCTGCGTAGAATTTATTAACGATAAGCTGGGAACAGAAACGTACACACCGAAAACATGCCTGGAATATACCCGCAATTTAAAAAGCTTTCTTGAATATATTGTCTCTCCCGGTCAAATCTACGCAGGAACAAATCCGCGGGAAATAACCCTTGAAATGATGGAAAAACTCACCTATCGGACCGTATCAGATTATATGTCTTATCTGACGTCTTATCAGGCGGAGTCCGGGAAAAGATATACCAACGGCGCTGCAGCCAAGGCAAGAAAATTAGCTGCCATACGTTCTATGTACAATTTTTATATAAAAAGGCACAAAATTTCTAATAATCCATGCATAGCGATAGACACTCCACGGGCTGACCAGAAAGATATTGTGTATTTGAGGGAAAATGAAAAGAAAGCATTTTACCGGAGTGTAAATTTCGGCGAAGGACTCACCAAAAAGCAAAAGGAAGTTTCGGAACACCAAAAGATGAGGGATTATATGATAATAACGCTCTTTCTGGCTACCGGAATGCGCGTATCGGAGCTTGTCGGAATAGATTTGGATGACATCAACAGCTATACCGGTTCCATTATGATAAACAGAAAGGGGCGTAAATCGTTCCAGAATATCTACCTGGACAACCGCATGATGGAACTGATAAACGATTATGTGAAAAACTACAGGATGGATTTTTACCCTGTTGATAGTGAACGTTCCTTGTTTCTTAATCGAGAAGGTAATCGCATCAGTGTACGCAGCGTGGAAAAGATTATCAAAAAATATGCCAATGCATCGCTGGGCGCCGGGAACAAAATAACACCGCATAAACTGCGAAGCACTTATGGTACAGATTTATACCAGGAAACAGGTGACATATATCTTGTAGCAGATGCGCTTGGGCACAGCAACGTGAATACTACGACTAAGCATTATGCAAATATGAGCGAAACACAGCGAAAAAAGGCAGCCGATTATGGTTCTAAGATTGCATTACAGGAAGAGGATGAGGGTAAATGATGAATTTTTGACTGCTGCTCTTCTGCATGGTAAGATTATTTTATAAGGAGGCGATATGTATGAGCACTAAGGAAATTTTTAAGAAATTAGATGCAATTTCTGACATAATCATAGCGGATACAGCGAAAGCAAGGGAAAATGGTGCCAGTGAGGAAGAAATAAGACGTCTGCAGGAAAAAATGTGGAAACATCTTGATCCAGATAACTTAAGAGAGCAATATAATGAACAATACCGAATTGAATGGGAAGATGATATGAAGAAATTACGTTTATGTCGGAATTTGTTTTTAGGAGTGATTATTTTTGTTATGCTTATTGTCGTAATGGATGGGATTTTTTTCAACTTTCAGGGTTGCAAGGCATATTGGAAAACCATATCTAACCCTGGGATATTATGTATTATAGGTATAATACTTCTAACTTTGATTATTTCTATGATTGCTCCATGTATGGAACGGAAAAAATGGAAGTAAAAAAGATAACTGAGCTTAAGAAAGGACAAACTGAGCACTTTTTTTAAATTTTTATTGAAAAAATGATATATAAGGTTTATTATATATATGAGAAGAGCGTACCTTAACTCATTTGGTCCGCCCTGAGTTGATTATAAAAAAACAACCATCACTTTTGGTCGGGTGCGGTTGTTTTTTTATGCATTTCTATGTACGTCACTATCTGCAACACAAACGATGCAGACTGTACGATTAGAGTCAGAATGGGAATAACCATATCCGGCATAAATTATACAGACCTTTCTTCGTAAAATCATGGCGACCACCTCCTATTGATGGTAGTCCTCGGATGAAATCCGGCGAAAGGCAAACCGCTTTGAGTTAAGAATACGCTCTTCTACTCTCCTATTATACTTTATATAAGCTCGTTTTGCAATTTTTTGACATAATTTGTTGAAAAATTTCTTTTTTTTCAATTATAATTTCGCTGAAGTTCTCATCATCCATGACATAATCCATATAGTAGGCACACCATTTCGGACTATCATCCGGAAGAAAATTAACGCATATAGCATCTATGAAGGGTTTTATATCGTAATTATCGTGGTCGCACATATCACCCTCATTTTGGTAATGATGGATAAATTTCAATACTACAGGATCCGTGTAATGCAAGTTCATCTTTGCCGCTTCCTGATAAAACCCTTCTAAAAATGATGCGCAGGTGTCATTGTGGTCTTTTAGCTTACATCCTCTCTTAGGATTATGCGGCAGAAGGCTTCCAAATTTTATACGGCAGATGTTGTTTTCTAACAATTCAATGGTGACCGGTATATGGGATATATTTCCTCCGTCCGGAGAAACGTCTGTTCCTACAGCGCCGGCATACCGTTTTATTCCATCAGACAGTTTTATCCCCTCTTCCACCAGTTTTATGCAGGTATCATCTGCAAACTCCGGATTTCCTGACGACAGATATGTTTCTGATGTATGAATAAGGTCTGAGATACTTTTTAATCTTCTCATAATGGAATTTTTGATAGAAACACGCTGGCTGCTTCTATTTTTTTTATTCAATGTGGTCGGCAGCTCCGGTTCTTCCCAAAACATCATAAATGTGCCCTCCTATGATATGTATAGTATACCATTGGTACAGAAAAAAAACTATTGAAATACATGGTGACCTATGATACGATAATTTATATAAAATAACTACATATAATTCTAAAATTGAGAAGAGACATAGGTGTGTCTCTTTTTTTATTTTAAAATCTCAAAAGAAGGGAGAATGAAATGTATAACTACAAAGTGAAAAACAAGACAACTGCAGAAAGACATCGAAAAAAAAGAACGGATTACCGCAGGGATATGCCTGTCGAGAGGTTTTTGTGCGTAGATAAGGAAACCGGAGAGACATTACAAGGTATTGAATATTTAAGCGGCAAAGTACTGATTGGCTTCGATGCCTGGCGGATTTTAAACAGAATGGACTCTTGTTCATATGAATACAGGGTCTATAGAAATAAGGAAGAGGCTATGCAAAGAGTTTCTATTAAAAAGCCGGCTCCGAAAGCATATTATGTGCCGGAGTCTGACAGACCGTATAAAGGAGGTTATTTGAAGAATGGAATATTATGTTCGTAAAAAAAGTGGAAATATTGAGGACTGGCAGCCCGGAAAAATTGCCAAGGCTGTGGGTATGGCTGCTGGCCGGATTTGTACTACTCTCTCAGATGATGAAATAGGACAAATTATTGGCTATGTTGAGGTCGAGGTAGCGAAACGCTGTGACAATGTTGTACCGGTAGAAACCGTGCATTTATATGTGGAAGCGGCGTTAAGGGAAGTAAGACCGGATGTAGCGGCATCCTATATGGACTACAGAAACTGGGTAAAGAAAAATGCAGAGATGAATGCGAAAATCTGGAAGGATTGTCAGGCAGTGCAGTTTCTGGGAGATAAAAGTAATGCCAATTCTGACTCTACTCTCGTATCCACAAAACGGGTTAAGAAACTTGAAATTCTGGAAACTGCCCAGTTTAGAGAATATTTTCTGAATGCAGCGGAAAAGATTGCGGAAGCCGCTGGGTACATATACATACATGATAAAGGAGCAAGGGCGGATACCCTAAACTGTTGTTTGTTTGATTATGTCAGCGTATTAACCGGTGGATTTGAGATGGGTAATATATGGTATACAGAGCCTAAGACCGTAGATGTAGCATTTGACGTCATCGGAGATATTACCCTTATGGGTGCCAGCCAGGGGTATGGTGGTTTCACACTGCCGGAAGTAGATAAGGGTCTGGAGCCCTATGCCGAAAAGTCCTATCAGATATATTATGACATGTACGTGCGTATTGCTGGCCCCGACTGTGACAAGCAGAAGGCTGATGAAGAGGCAAAAAAGCAGGTTATCAGAGATATTGAACAGGGTTTTCAGGGCTGGGAATACAAATTTAACTCTGTAGCAAGCAGCCGTGGAGACTATCCGTTCATCACAGTTACGTTTGGCTTATGTAATTCATTCTGGGGAAAAGAATTATGCAAGGCAATTCTTAGAACCCGCATGAATGGACAAGGAAAAAAGGGGAAAAAGAAGCCTGTTCTTTTCCCGAAGCTTGTGTTTTTATATGACAAAAATCTGCACGGCGCTGGTAAAAGTATGGAGGATGTTTTTGAGGCAGGTATTGAGTGCTCTTCCAAAACCATGTATCCTGACTGGTTGTCTCTTACCGGTAATGGATATGTACCCGAAATATACAAAAAGTATGGACTTCCCATTTCCCCTATGGGCTGCCGGGCATTCCTCTCTCCCTGGTATGAAAGAGGCGGCATATCGCCTGCAGATGACAAGGATGTTCCTGTTTTCGTAGGTAGATTTAATATAGGCGTGGTATCGCTTAATCTTCCTATGATATTGGCGAAGGCAAGAAGAGCCTGTACCGATTTTTACAAGGAACTGGATTACTACCTGCAGATGATAAGAAATTTACATCTTAGGACATATGAGTATTTGAGTCATATGAAAGCATCCATGAACCCGCTTGGCTTCTGCGAAGGAGGTTTTTACGGCGGCCACCTGAATATTAACGACAGTATTGCTCCCGTACTGAAATCATCTACTGCTTCTTTTGGCATAACAGCTTTGAATGAATTACAGGAGCTTTATAATGGAAAGTCACTTGTAGAGGATGGCCAGTTTGCACTGGAAGTCATGGAATATATAAAAGCAAGGGTTGAGGAATTTAAAAAGGAAGACGGAATATTATATGCTCTCTATGGTACTCCTGCCGAGTCACTTTGTTCCAAGCAGATTGAGCAGTTTAGGGCAGAATTTGGTATTGTATCAAAAGTATCGGACAGACCGTATAACTCTAATTCCTTCCACTGTCATGTTACAGAAAAAATTTCACCCGTAGAAAAACAGGATCTGGAATATCGGTTCTGGAATTATTTTAACGGCGGGAAAATTCAATATGTACGTTACCCGATAGGCTATAACCGTAATGCTATTAAAACACTGGTGCTGCGGGCTATGGAAATCGGCTTTTACGAGGGCGTTAATCTTTCTCTTGCTTATTGTGATGACTGCGGTTATCAGGAGCTGGAAATGGATGTATGTCCCCGGTGTGGAAGTAGAAATTTAACCAAAATTGACCGGATGAATGGTTATCTGGCATATTCGAGAATACATGGAGATACCAGGTTAAATGCCGGAAAAATGGCAGAAATAGCCGACAGAGTTTCCATGTAAATAAAGTCCTCTTCTGCGATATGCAGAAGGGGATTTTTTTTGTGAATTTGTTGAAATAAAATGCAGCATGTGCTATGCTAATAATATAATTCTAACAAAATATGAAACTGATATTAGGACTTGCCTATGGCAGGTCCTTTTTTTACGTTTAAAAGCTTTTAAGCAGAAAGGAGAAAAATGGAACAGCTAAAAGGGCAGATAAGTATTTTTGACTATCTGAACGAACTGGCAGCTATTCCCCAGAAAGAAAAGACGGATGATGAGCCAGTCTATAAAAGGGTGTATCTCGTTACACTTGGTGACATTGTTCCGGCTGAAGTTTTTAAATCCATGGAACATCGCTACTATTGCTTTGGTGATGATAATTCATTTGCTATTTTTGGTGAAGATGACATTGGATTTAATGTATTTACGTCGGAACAGGAAGCCAAGGACAGGGCAAAGTCCAATCTGGGTGGGATTGATTGTCTGTCGTCAGAAATGTTAAGAAAAATGACTGTTAAAGTCAAGGGATATAAATATATCCGTTCTGAGGACAAAAAGGAATTGTATGGATTTTACGCCGTTTTGGAAAATGGATATATATACCTGAAACTGCCGCCATACTATGACCATATTGCTGCCTGCACAGAAGATGAGGCAGACAGATTGCTTCAAACTCTGGTATCGAACTATGAACATGAGTCGGACAACCGGATGGAATTTAAAAACATGTATAGATGTAAACAGGATATACAAAAAGAAATGTGGCTATATACAGAGGCTGTATTCTGTGAAAAGCTGCACAAAGAAAGTATTTTGTAAGGAGGAATAAACATGAATAATAAACACTACACTCCCATTTCGCTGGGAGATACAGCAGGGCTTAGTAATGATGAGTGGCTTAAATGGCGGGAGCATGGTCCATATTATAAGGACCCTCTGGATGATCGCTATATCTCTATAACGATAGGAGGTTCTGCAGTATCCGTTATATTTGGAGATAATCCATGGATGTCAAAATTGGAGCTTTTTCATGCAAAATCTGGTGTCGCAACCCCAAAATATAAGCGTGTCATGAACCAGGAAATACTGGATGCCGGTCATATGCTTGAAGATTTTGTTGCCCATATGTTCGTAAGAAAGATGCAGGAAGAAGGTGTTACAGATGTGGAGATGTGGAATGATACGAACATGTATCAGCATCCCTACTATCCTTTTGCAGTATGTAATCTTGACCGACGTATCCGGGTTAATAAGGTGGAAGGTGTTTTGGAGTGTAAAACTACCGGAAACTACGAGGATATTAAATTATGGGAAAAAGGAATTGTTCCTAAGAAATATGAATGGCAGTGCCGGTATTATATGGCAACAATGGATTTGGACTACTGCTACATATGCTGCTGCTGGGGGTTCACGTTAAAAGAAACTGCGGTTATTCTTATTACCAGAGACAAAGAGATTGAAGATATGATGATGGAAGAAGTCAGTAAATTCGTTGACTGTTGTCTTATGGGTAAAGAACCGGAGGAACAGACCAAACATATGGAAACTCTGGCAAACTACTATACGCGGCTGTATGGTGAAATTGAACCCAGCGCACCGGCGGTGGAACTTCCGGATTCGACGGAAATTTATGACCTTGTAACTGCAGCTCAGAGCCTTTCCGAGAGAAAGGAACGTGCCCAGAAACGTCTGGATGAAATTGAGGAAGAAGAATATACCATCGCTTCCAAGATAATGAAATTAACAGGAGGAAAATCGACGTATGCCACATACCGGCTGGATAATGAAAAGGTTGTTGCTATTAAGGTTAAACTTCCTATGAAAAGAGCCACCTTTGATGAAGAACGACTTAAACAGGATAATCCGGTGTTATACGACCAGTATCAGGAGAAGAAATTTAATGTGACGGAATTTAAGAAAAAGGAAAAGAAACTGGCTAAGGATTATATTCTTCCCGCCAAAATTGATACTACAAGACCATGTGTATTGGGAGATGTGGTAGAAAAAATCATCCCTGCAACATCCGTTGTCTAAGAAAAGAGTTGTAAAAGAATTGCATATATGATAATATATACCTATATAAAACACTAAATAAAAAACTGATATAAAAGAGATTTCTCTACGGGAAATCTCTTTTTTTGTTGTCCAAAAGGAGGAAAAGACATGTTGGAGGTAAAGGAACTGTTAAGAAAAAGCTATGAAAAAATTATTATGCAGAAAATCAGAGAAAAAGGAGGACATGTAGAAAACTCGGAAGAAATCTGGGATAATCTGACTTATCTTGCGCAGGAGGTTCAGAAATTTGGTGAAACTCGGTTGTTTTTACCACTTCAGGTAAAAAAAATGCTGGCATACATTGTTGATCCGGATAATTACGTTGAGTATCAGGTAAATTCGGATGAAAACAGTTGTACGGTAGAAGCAAGATTGTATTGGACCGGTTCTTCCAATCCTTCTGGAGTAGGATTTGTGAAACGATATGTAAACCAGATTTTCCCGAATAACTCTATGTCACCGGAAGAGAGACTTTCAATCATGGAGTCTACAGTAAGAGGACTGGCACTGTCCCGTGCCATTACAGATGCCGGTATTGGAATGCATTTGTATGGCGATTGTTTTGACTTTAATGTGGAAGCTTTGGAAGAAGACGAAGCAGAAAAGGAAATCAATAAGGAAGCAGAAAAAAAGGTTCCCAATATTCCTTCTGCAGAAGAAAAAAAAGTACAAAGACTTGCTGCGAAAGCTGCTAAAGAGAAGGCAGAACGAAAACAGCAGGAAGAAATGACGGAGGCTATGGATGCTGCTGTTGCAGTTCCTGTGGAAGTGCCCAAGGTTACTGCTGTTGCAGAAGATAATACGCTGCACGATGAGAAAGAACCTGAAAAGGATGAAGTTTATGTTTCTTCTATGAGTATAGAGGAGGCACGTAATGCGGTTGCTGATAAAGGCGCACTTGCGGGTAACACCTTAGGCATCATTTTCGATAAAAAGCCACTTAATCTGATTTGGCTTATAAACAATCATTCTGCTGTTTCGGATGCAGCAATGGTTCTTGTTGAAAGCGATGACGAGCTTAAAAAGAAACTTTAATTACTACTACCCTCTCTCATTTTAGAGAGAGGGTTATAAGGAGGACAAAATGGCATATAGTTGGAAACCGGAAGAGGTTCTTGCATTACTTGGAATACCTGTGAAAACCAGAGCGGAAATGTATATTCCCTGCCCAAAATGTCACGGAAAAAGATTTTCATTTAACATAGTAAAGGGAATTGGTAAATGCTGGCAATGCACTTTTACTGCAGATAGCGCTTCTTACTATGCGGTTACACAAAATCTGTCGTTGAAAGAAGCCAGACTCGACATTGAACGCAGATTAGGAATTACTAAGGATGGGGAAAGAACCGCTCCGCCCAGGATTGTGTATAATACCCAACATCAGGAGGCAGATAAAGCAGATGATGCTGTGCTTGACAATACATACCGGGCTTTTCTTGCAGAATTACATTTGTCTGATAAAAACCGGAATATGCTTAGAGCACGGGGATTATCTGATGATGAAATCGAAGAATTAAACTACAAAACACTTCCCAGACGGGATGAAATAGACTTCTTTGCATTATGCCGGCGGCTGCAGTCAAATGGAAATATCTTAAAAGGTGTTCCTGGTTTTTTTAAAACGAAAACCGGGGACTATACATTCATACAGTTGACAAAAGGTATTATTATGCCGCTTGTTAATCGGAACAATCAGATCGTTGGTCTCCAGATACGAAAAGATGATGATCTGCGGGTATTCATGGAAGAAAAAGGTGATTATGAGTCAAAATGTGGATGGTTTTCATCCAAAAACAGAGAAGGCGGATGTGCCGCCAATGCGAAGGTACACTACGCATGTGATTTCAAATTTGATGCCGGAAAAGGTCAATTTGTCCCTGTTATACCGGATGGAGGAGTAATGCTCACAGAAGGCATTATGAAGGCGGATATCACTCATTTTTGTCAGCCTAATATCCCGGTTATATCTGTTCCCGGAGTACAAGCCCTCAACTATCTCGAACAGGAACTCGTATGGCTTAAGGATAACGGTGTTCATACTGTGATGTTAGCCTATGACATGGATTATGAGACAAATAACAACGTAAAACTGGCTATGGATAAAACAAAAGAATTGATTACCAGTCACGGAATGAGATATAAACGAATTGAGTGGACATCTCATATTACTGTAGAAGGCAAAGATGTTAATATCAACGGAATAGATGATTATTTGGTCTTTGCCAAATACAACATCTATCCTCATATTAAACACAAATAATAAATAGGAGGAAAAAGTATGGTGAAGGAACAGGATATGGTTATTACCATTGAAGCATTAAAAAGTAAGGTCGGAAAGTTAAAGACTAATGAGAAACAGATTGGAAAGGATACACTGCAGACTAAATATGCAGCGGCATATTCAAGGCTTAAGGAAGAGATAAATACTCTTGCTACCACTATTATCAATGAGAAACTGACACATATTTCTGTTCCTAAGGCAACAGCTACGGAGGATATTGTTTCATTTTTCAATGAATATAAGAAGGAGTTCATCAGTAACATTTATACAGCTTATGATGTGGATGCCCTGCTTACATCGTTAGAAAATATGAAATTCGATGCGATGAACAGATTTCATGCTTTCATTTCATTTGATGAAGATGAATTTGATGACTGATAAAAGACTCCGCTGTTGCAGCGGAGTTTTTTATTGCAAATATATAGTATATATGTTATATTTATTTTATAAATATACTATATATGAAACTTACATGAGAGACATTTCCTTGCGGAATGTCTCTTTTTTATTGGATTAGCAATCCAACTTCTACGGAAGAAATAATGCCTCTGGTGAGAGAGCTATGAATGTCATAGCTCTTTTGCTATGCAAATAATTATCCTGAAAGGGATTTTACATAAAAACAAAGGAGAGGAGAAAAGAAAATGGAGAAAGCTATTTTCACAAACATGGAAGTTCAAAATCTGAATTTTCACAAGACAAAGAATGACGAAGAATACGCTACATTTAGTATTACATCTGCAAAGCCAAAAAGGAATGGTCTTTTTTTTAAGGGTTACTGTCAGGCATTTGGAGTAATGGCAAGTGAAATCCGCAGGCTGAAGGTGTCGAATGCATCTATGGTGGATATGACATGTGAGTTTTCGCCGTATAAAAAGACTAAAGGTAACGAAACCACCTATGAAATGGGATATGTTGTAAAAGATATTTCATTCTCAGAAGGCATTAGAGAAAGAAAGGGTGCGGAAAATGCAAACCCTGAAAAAGAAGAAGAAAACCAGAAAAATGCTGATTTTTACAGATTAGCTTCCTTTCTGAACGGACCGAATGTGTTCGCATAAAATTTTAGGAGGAAATTAAAATGGCAATCAATTTTTTACAATTTGACGGTAATTATGAAGGAAAAATGACAGTCGTAAAAACTCGGCTTTCAGCAAAAGATGCTATTCTCTCAGTACATACTCCGGCTTCATCAAAAAATAAAGCAATGAATACGGATGTTAAACTCTGGGAATTGGTTAAGTCTACAAAAGGCACTGGAAAATATTCCATTGCCATTGCAAATCTGAACAATAAGGCAGGGTACGCAGAGGTGTATAATCCTGTAGATAACACTACTACTGTTGCTATTTGTACGGAATTTGGTACAGAAGTTCGGTTTAGTGCTGCAGTAGCCAATGCGCAGGGAGTATTTGAACCCTACCCGGATACCAGAAGGGGTACCGCTCTTGTGGCTGCCTATATTGGACTTAAGTATCCGTCAGATGGGGAACTGCAGAATGTTCTCTCCAGTCTGGGTAAATATAACACTTGGGATAATAATTCCGATAACTGGGATGATCCTTTGGAAGTGGACAACTTCCAGAAAGCGATGTGTCTTTTAACCAATAACATCTATTATACATACAAAGAGTATGACATTCCAAACCGTGTATCTACATTACGAATGAATGACATTAAACAGGCTACTGCCGGTAAGAAAACACTAATTGCCGGTGATAAACTTGCTTATCTTGTTGTTGATGAGAAAAAGGGCACTCAAATTACTAAAGGGGCTTTTTCCTTTCATCCGGAGCGAAAATTTTCAGATGAAGAAGAGAAACTTATCCCAATTATGCCACAGTCATATGTATATCCGGCTTGGGTAAAATCTGTAGCGGAAGAAATAAAAGTGTCAAGTGTCTTTGAGCAGCCTATTCGGAACATACTCCTCTCCGGTCCCGCCGGAACGGGTAAAACCACAGGCACACAGGCCTTGGCATGTGCCCTCGGTCTTCCGTATATGAAAATCACCTGCTCGCCGGATACGGATATGTTTGATCTGATAGGTCAGATGCTTCCGAATACGGATAATGGGGTAGATACCAAGAAGATTATGGATACACTTAATATTCCAACATTTGATGATGTGGACAATGATTTTGAAAATGCCTTTGAGAAACTTTTTGGGAAAAAACCTGGCAAATACGATACGCCTACGGACTGCTACAAAGAAATTCTTACCAGAACCCTGAACAGTACACAGAGTGGTTCTGATTACGTGTATGTGGAGTCCGATTTTATCAAAGGAATTAAGAACGGATATCTGGTAGAAATTCAGGAGCCGACCGTAATCAAGCGTTCCAGTGTATTGGTCGGTCTTAATGCCATTATGGAGAACAACCCTAACACTTCTTACATAACACTTCCTACCGGAAAGGTTATAAAAAGACATAAGGATGCCGTTGTAGTTATGACGACAAACTCAGACTATGCCGGATGTAACAGTATCCAGCAGTCTGTGCTCTCCCGTATTGATATGGTCCACTATATCGAAAACCCGGAGGTTGAAGAACTGGTATCAAGAACTGCTAAAGCTACCGGGTTTAAGAACCGTTCGTTTTTAACAGATATGGCAATTACTGTTCGGGATGCCAATAAATATTGCCAGGAGAAGGATATTACAGATGGTGTGTGCGGACCCAGAGAATTACTAAATTGGGTCAAAAAAGCTATGATACTGCAGCATCTGAATGAAGGGAATTTTGATTGCACCGAAGAAATCATTGCGGAAGCGGCTTTTCCTTCAATACTCTTTAAGATTTCCCAGCGCAGCGAGGAGATTGAGGAAGTTATGACGGCTGTTTTTGCAAAACGGTATGATCAGGAGTACTTAAATACAGGCAAAGAGTTGTATTTTGCCGGAGCAATTTAATATTAAACTCAGCGGGGATGTGGCAAGAGCCTGTCTCCGCTTTTTCAAAATTAAGAAAATCGAAAGAGGCTGAAAAATGACCTTTATTCTTATAGCTTTTATTACAATTTTGCTTTTTATTTTTATATGGGGAATGTATTTCGCCATACATTCAATACATTCCAATGATATTTCGGTTTTATCCGTTGGAATACTGGTTTTATCCGTCTGCTGCATAATTTTATGCCTGCGTTTTTCGGTAACTTTATTTTTTTACCTGCATGTAAAAGATTTGTTATTGCAATTTATCACTATGTATGGTATACTTTCCGTATAATATAAAACTAAATAGACATCTGACATAGGACTTACCAGTAGGTAGGTCCTTTTCTTTGCCTAAAATTAAGGAGGAAATTGATATGAACAAAGTAATTCTCATGGGAAGATTAACAAGTGACCCTGAAGTAAGATATTCTCAGGGCGAAAATGCAATGGCTATTGCACGGTACACACTGGCTGTTGACCGTAGAGGAACCAGAAACAATGAAGAGCAGTCCGCTGACTTTATCCGGTGTGTTACATTCGGAAAAAATGGTGAATTTGCGGAAAAATACCTGCATAAGGGAACCAAGATTGCCGTAACCGGACGTATCCAGACTGGCAGCTATACAAACAAGGATGGCGCAAAGGTTTATACAACAGAGGTTGTTGTGGACGAACATGAATTTGCAGAAAGCAAAACGACTGGAAATGCAGCTTCTAACAACTCTCCCGCTGCTCCTTCTGCCGGAGCGGATGGTTTTATGAATATTCCGGATGGAATTGATGAGGAACTGCCGTTCAACTAAATTGGAGATTATCTCCTCAAAAATAGCATAATTTTCTATGCGACACCATATGCCGGTGTAATTATTTTTTCTACACCTGGCATATGGGTGTAGTTTAGCTCTCAGAGCAGAAAGGAAAATTATGGATTATATAATTGTCTATACTATTTTGTGCACGGCTGCCGTTATGGCAACTGCTATTTTAAGCTTTTTCGCAATTATTCTTATTGCAGACATGATTGCGAGAGCAATCCGTAAATGGGTTCTGGAATGGAAAAGAACCGTACCGTTTAATCCTAAACGGGATAAGGTAATCGTGAAACGAAACGGGAATTTTGGCTATGATACATACATAGTAAAAAATGCAATCCCTTATCCACGTCCAGTGCTGTACAAATAATCTGCATGGGCTAAAACTAAGGACCGATTTATTGTCGGTCCTTTTTTCGTAAAAGAGAGGAGAAACCAAATGTTATCACAAAAAGAATTAAAGAGAGAAATATTTTCTCAGAAAGAAAAACTAAAGGACCATGAATTGTTTGTGTCAGACAGTTACAATAAATTTCTTACGCAGATGCAGGACGGTATTACAGAATGTAAATCCGGATGTGAGGCATTTATGACGGAAAATACAGAAAGTATTGCGTATACGGACGGAACCAAGATATATATAAGTTATGACTCACTATTATCCAAGGGACATAATCGCAAGGAAAGACACCTTATTTACTGCGGACTAAATCTCCATGAATGCGGTCATCTTCTATTCACGGATTTTCAGCTTATGATGAAATCTATGGAAGCCTTGAAGAAAGGTGAAATATATCCTACACCGGAAGACAACCTTTACTTGCAGAAGTTAAGAAATTTCCTATATACAACTGGAAATGAGCAGTATATTCTGCCAATCTTCAAGAAACTGGATAACTGTATTGAAGATGGCTTTGTCGATCGTGCAGTTATGGCGATGGTTCCCGGTTATGCTCGTTGCCTCAGATATGTGCGAAATGAAGATAACAGCCTGGAGAAAATGACTTATAAAGAGATGGTGGACAAAAAATGCCCCAGAGTGCACATTTTTATTGCAATGACACTGTTTTATGCGCGACATGGTTTGTTACTGTTTGATGATAGTGACAGTGGTGAACTGATAGACAGTTTTAAGGAAGTCATGCCGGTTATAAAAAAAGCGGTGTTTTCTGCTTCTCCCTTTCAAAGAAAAAAGATGGTATGGAAGGTAATGTGCTATCTATATAATTTTATAGAGATAGACAATAATCAGCAGAAAAAAAATTCCCAGAACGGCGCACAGCAGGGAAACAACTCCCAGAGCGGTACACAGCAGGGAAACAACTCCCAGAGCGGTACACAGCAGGGAAACAGCTCCCAGAGCGGTACACAGCAGGGTAATAGCTCCCAGAGCGGTACGCAGCAGGGAAACAGCTCCCAGAGCGGCGCGCAGCAGGGAAACAGCTCCCAGAGCGGTACACAGCAGGGAAACAGCTCCCAGAGCGGTACACAGCAGGGTAATAGCTCCCAGAGCGGTACGCAGCAGGGAAACAGCTCCCAGAGCGGCGCGCAGCAGGGAAACAGCTCCCAGAGCGGTGCGCAGCAGGGTAATGGTTCTGTATGTGGGGAAAGTCCACAATCCATTCAGGAAGCATTAAAGCAGGCGGACGCAGCTATGCGCAATACTGAAAGCACAAAACATAATAACACAGTAGCCCCCAATGAGCAGGTTATGTCTGCATTGGAAAATAAGCTCAACTCTGCATCTGGAAAGTCATCGGAAGAAAAAAAGGCCGATGAAAAAGGAAATTTGGAATGTCCGGAACTGGACTCTATTGCCAACAAAGTAGCAGAAGGAAAGATATTCCAGAAACAGGAAGATGAAATAAAAAAGGATATGTCTCAAAAGGTTACATCCTATCTTTCTGACGCCCCAATTCATAGAGGAATACATGCAAAGTGCACAAGAGCTGGTGTGACGGAACGTGCGATATCTTCTTATGAAAAGGAACATAGAGAGTTGGACAGTATTGTTACACGAATGATTACAGAATTTGAGAAAGAAATCAAGGAAAGACAGACCGGGGATACACTGACGGGGCTGTATACCGGGAAACGATTTGAAGCCAGAGAGGCATATCGTTACGATAAGAGGGTTATGAGCCGAAAAATACTTCCGGAAGACATCCCCGATATGGCTGTGGGCATTCTCGTTGATTGTTCTGGTTCTATGGGAGGCGATAAAATCCATTATGCCATCCAGTCAGCGTACATAACCTACTCCTTCTGCAAGAGGTTACAAATCCCGGTGTTTGTTGTCGGTCATACTACCAGTGGCAATGATGTTTCACTTATCAGTGTTGCGGATGAAAATTCCCTTGATAATAATGACAAGATACGGATTTTCGACCTTAGAAGCCAAAATTGTAACCGCGACGGTTATGCATTAAAATACTGCATGGAAAAGCTAAAACATATCGTAGCTGAACAGAAGTTAATGATGATTATATCGGATGGATGCCCTAACCATACAGACTATCATCTTAACGAAGGCCGTGCCGATTGTCAGGCGATTGTAAAAGATGGTATAAAAAACGGAATAACTACTATTGCTGCCGCTATTGACGATGCTGTTAATGTGCAGTCTGTATACAAAAAGGGTATATCGGAAAAGAACTCTGCCGAATATCTTGATTTGTCAGATTTAAGAAAGCTTCCTAAAGCATTTGTAAAAATCATAAAGAAGAGACTTTCTTGATAATTTATATTGAAATGCAGCCGACTTTTGCCGGCTGCATTTTTATTTGGGAAAGCACATGTTTGATATATTTATTTTAATTGCTTTCAAGCCGCTGTTGTTTACGATAGTCCTGCAATATATTATATGCTTCTAAATCTTCTTCGTTTGATACCACAATTTCTGACATATACTTTAAGTCTATTTGCTCAATATATGTTATTTCTGCATATAAGTTGGATAATCTTAAGCGAGAGTTCTCGTCCAACTCATTGGATAAGATGGCTTCCATTACATCAGTTCTGTTAATAATAGGAAAATCTTGCTTAGGTTTCCCATTACTTCTCTTTATTTCTTTGACACATAATATTTTTTTTCTCATATTTTCTCCCATAGTCACAGAGCCTTTATTATATCTTCTAAGTTAAAATTTTTATCTATATCTTTGCAGGTATTACAATAATCAATAACAAATTGTTCAACCAATTCTCCAAAATTCAAAAAAGCAAGGATTTTCAACATAGAAGGCTTGATTTTATAATAGTCTTTATGTATAGATATACAATAGGAGATTAAAGGTGTCTGTCCTGAAAGAATATTTCGGAATGTATAAGTCATATAATCTCTCCATATTTCAGAGTTTTTGCATTTAAAACTTAAGGTGCTGTTTAATGATTTTATCAATGGAGCTCTTACACGACTGGAATGATATACTAAACCCCTATAAATAGGAATAGGTGTCATTTTTAGAGTCCAGTCACAAGATAAATCGGTCGCATTATCATCATCTGTCGATGCAATGAGCCCCAAATAATTTTTGTCCTTAGATATTCTAAAATGTACTTTTACTCCTATAGGCCCGGTTATATATGCTTTAGTATATGCACAAATATCCATTAAATACATTCTAAATAGTTGTAAATTTTCATGAGGCGGAATTGAATTTCCCTTGTTTTTTCTATAAGCTTTGCGATATCTGTCTTTTGCCATAGAAAGAGATTGTCCCATTATTATGCTAAATGAAACAATAGATTTATGATACTTAGGAAGTAAGTCAATATAATTCTGATCGATTGGAACAGATGTAAGTCTTCCCTTTGTATATAGCTGGATAGATAAACTATCTGATGTCTGGATTTCCTTTTTAGTTGTTTTATCCGAGGCGCTTTCACTATAAACTTTTTTTTTATACTTAGGATAGTTTGTATCCAAAAGCTGTTGTATTCTTCTTACTGCACGAGTACATCCTTGGCTTTGATTTCTAAATCCTGTAGCAATGGGTGTTCCGTCCTCTGGTACACGGTTATTGTAAAAAAAAGATAACGTATCTGTCAATATGCTTTCCTGAAACATTACGGGTATTACTTTACATTCATTTCTATTTTCACGTTCTTTTGCAATTTTAAGCTCTTTCTGCATACAATAATATGAAGATAAGTAGTCGTCTGTTATAAGTAATAAGATTATATCTGCTTGATTGATAGCTTTTTTAACATCCTCGTTAATATTAGCACCAGCACCAATCATCCCATCATGCCAAGGCTCTATGTAATAAGACTGCCGAAGTGCCTCTAATGATGTTAATAGTTTATTTTTATATCTCATGTTTCTGTGAGAATATGAGATGAATATTTCTAAACCTCTCTTTTTTTTCATCTTATCACCTCTGTATATTAGAATTATAATGCTACTATACATCAATAGTAGACAAAAATCTACCCCAAACATACGTTCCGAAAAGCCATATTTATTGTCGTATACAATCGTAGTTATTAACATATTTTTTATCACCTAAGATTTAAATTTATTCTTGATAACGAATGTCGATTATGATATAATTTATTATATAATGAAAACTACATATGAAACTTAAATCAGGACTTACCAGTAGGTAGGTCCTTTTTTTTATCTTGAAAGGAGAACACAAATTGACTTTAGGAGAAAAAAAGGTTCTACGGTATCTGAATGATACCGGGTCATCATGGGCGCCGATTGATAAGATTGATTGCGATGTTATTAACGACGTACAAAGAGGCAAACTGTGCCTGCGTCAGAAATTTGACCGTTTTTTTGTGACATTCCCGTATTATAAGGAAATGGAAGAAAAAATTGCCGATATGGTTGTTTCAAGATTGCGACCGGTGAATGTTGATACATCACTTATCACTGCATATATCAGGCGATTTGAACAGGAAGAAAGTGCAAGGCTGGGTTTTTCATTTAATCTTTCACCGGAACAGGAAGAAGGAGTCATAACTCTTCTTCAGAACCGTCTGGCTATTCTTACCGGTGGCCCTGGTACGGGAAAAACATCCGTATTAAAGTGTGTGGCACAGATTATTCATTGGATTAAGACTCCCTCTTCTATCTCGTTTACTGCGCCTACGGGCAAGGCAGCCAGAAGGGTGAAAGAGTCTACCGGTTTCTTTGCCGTTACGGTTCAAAGTGCTATTAAGGACTCTGGCGAAGAAATTCAGGAACTCAGAGCTATTACATCGGATAATGTTTTTACAGATGAAGTTTCCATTCTTGATATGGAAACTTTTTATAAGCTTTTGTTAAGCTTGTCTCCCTGGACAAAATTATATCTGATAGGTGATGTAGACCAGTTGCCGAGTGTAGGAATTGGTGCAATATTGCGTGACTTAATCGACTGCGGAATTGTACCATGTTGCCAGCTTGAAAAAACTTTCCGGCAGGACAATGCCTCAACATTGTTTGAAAATATCCAGATTGTAAAAAAGGGATGTTTTCTTCCGCTGCGCGAAGGACACGATTTCAGAAGAATTAAAACAGAAGAAAACTGTTTTGATAACAGCATTAAGCTGTACCTGGAAGGACTAAAAGAATATGGGTCAGAAAACACTGTGATACTTACACCCTATCGCAAAGAGGGAACAGTTTGTTCCGAGAGAATAAATGAAAAACTTCAAAGAATTTGCAATCCCATCGGAACGGCTATTCATACAACCGTAATTCGTGAGGGTGGCAGAAAATTAAATATGACCTTCCGCGTTGGGGACCCAGTTATCCAGCTTGTAAACCGTGGAAGGATAGCCAATGGAGATGTTGGCTACATTACGCAGATTAAGGGAAAGGAAATACAGGTTCAATACACAGATTGTATTGTCAGGTACTATCCCAAGAATTATTCCGAACTTGATTTGGCATACGCCATTTCCATTCATAAAGCACAGGGTTCCGAGTATAAATGCGTTATTATTCCTTTCTTGCGGGAAAATCAGAACCTTGACCGGAACATGATATACACGGGAATTACCCGGGCAAAGTCGGTAGTAACTGTAATCGGTGAAGATGAAGTTATTATGGATGCATGTAAATTACAAAGTGCATGGGAACGCCACACATTTTTGTGTGAAGAGATACTTTTGCTTGTTAAAAGCACAGAAATAGCCGCTGTTATAGGCTCAGTAAATGATTAGGAGGAAAATTTATGTCAGAAAACAAAGATTTATTACTTGAACTGTATGGTTCCAACTCATTCGTTAAAGTGTATCAGGCGCTGGAAATCGACAAGATTAAATTCTCATTTGCCAAAAAAGGTGAAGAAAAGAATGGAATTGACGTCTATATGGATGCGGAGGAATTATCATCCGATTTAATGCGTCTTATACGAAATGACGATGTAGCTGGTCAGGGTATTGACTCGCTCTGGCGCCGAATTTACAGAGAGCGCACCCGTGTTACTCAGGCTGGAGATAAATACTGTAAGCCCATATGGACATCCAAGATAAGTAAGGGTAAGGACGGTACAATCCGAAGCTTTTCGATTATGCCTGGTTCGTCTACAGAGATTGTAATATCTGCATCTGCCAACGAAAAGAAAATCCTGGTTGGATGCGAATACCGGGAGCTGCAGTTATTCCGTTACAAATGGAGTTTTCTGGAGCACGATTATGAAAAAAAGCTTGCCGAAAAGTACACTATAAAAAATATGAAGCGTGTGTTCAATCCGGAAAACAATTCTGCAGGAGAAAATTCGTCGAAAGCTTCTGCTTCTGCCGCTGCTACACACACATCTTCATCCGAGGCTAAGAGTGCAGGCAATGCGGATAAAACACAAATTACGCAGCAGAAGCCGCTTGGATATAGCAGTAATTCGAGAAAAACTAATGAAGATGCCCGTCCTGCCGAACCGCAGACACCGGTAATGCGTGATACGGATATGAATGCTATTACGGTAAAAGTAAAAGTTATCCTGGGATTAACGCAGATGGCATCCGGCAGTCAGGCGATGAAAGCGATTAGTGAGCACGGTGAAACATATAATATCATCTTCACTAAGGACATCATAGCAAAAACAAGGAACTGGACGGATATTGAAGCAAAATGCTCCTGTAAAGGAACCATTATTAACATCAAGGGATTTATCAAGGATGACCGTATCCTTGTCCAGTCTGTTGCATAGAAATAATTCAGTAATCACAAATACCACCAACCTCATATAAGTTGGTGGTATTTTTATGCTCTAATTTTAGGAATTATAGCTGCTCTTTAGGCAGCCATTTAAGTATGGCTATATTTAGACAAAAAAATACCTACTACAGAAATAGTATCTGTAATAGGTATTCTTGCTTTGAACCTCTCTTAACTTAATAGTTATTTTTTACTGCACCAAGTAGCACATAATTCCGCAATCCGTACTAATCTCGTCTTCTATCTTTCCTCTGTTCGGATCCAGTTCATCGAGAAAGCATCCATTTATGCAGCTATGACCTACTTCACGTTCTAATTTCGCCCTACGTTCAAATACATCAGGGAAATCCTTGCGTATCTTATTCCAATAACCCATTCCGCCTTTTACACAGCCTATACAGTTATTGTTTTGATAGCCAATATCATACATAATTGGTCTTTTTAATCCCATTCTGTCAGCAATCGCATGGCAGTCCTGTTTGCAAATCCCCTTATCAATCAGTGGAAATTCATGTTGAAATTCCGGGAAGCTTTTCACAATGGCTTCTGCTCTGCGCCTTTCTGCAATATCCATTCCCCAAACGTAGGTAAGATTGTATTCCTTGTGCTCGTTCTCCCATTTCTTTCTTACCGCCTTTTTTAGCATTCCTGTGCACGGCGCCCCATAGGGAGAATTGATATATCGGTACTTTAGGATTACATCTTCTACGCACCTGAACTTTTCGGACCTTAAGATGGTTACTTTTTTGCATATGATTTTTTCAATGTCGTTAATAAATCGAATACTGTCTGGATGCTGGTCTGCTATATCTATGTAAATCCATTCGTCAACATTTCCGGCAAGATACCCTGCCATGAAACTTGAAACTCCTGCCGACAGCCAACATACCTTGTAATTTTTCATAACACCACACTACAAATCCCTGTAATGTGGATAAAATTTTAGATTGCTCTACATCTCACCGCCCGTTTCCGGGCGGTGCCTTATAGCCACAATGAATTTTTTTCCGTACAGCCATTGCTGTTCTCTGCTGCACAACCCCGGTTTACCGGGGACTCGTTATTCCTTTCTGCATTTCTCCATGCGTTCACACTCTCTGCGCTGTTTACAAAATAGTAAACCCGCTGCTTAAAATTGTTATTAGTAACTTGCTATCCTGAAATTTACATAATTACCACTTCGGTACCATTAAAGAGATACACACTGTTTGTAAGAATTTCACTGGCTTCTACTACCGTACTGTTTACTGAGTTTACCATCTCTCTCAGATACTCGGCATCCATTTCCTCATCATAAGGAAGAACAACCAATTCATGAATAGAGCTGGGAAGAATAGCATACGGTCTTCCAAGGGTTTCATAAACATCCCGTAAAAGCTCCTGAAAGCAAATAGCATTGGCCCCGTTGCAAAAATCCACGGATGATAATACATACATGTAACCTTTGGGGAGGTTTAGTAAGTGGAAATAGTCCGCCATGTCCGTGAAAATATAGTTCGCTTTATCCATATTTTCATGGGCCATATTTCGTAATTCTTTTTTGGAGATACCAAGTGAGCGTAATACTTTTTCAGTAATTCTTAAAGTCATATACCCGTTACCCGTTTTTTCAGCATTAGGGAACTTTAATGTGTATATGGCAGCCATATCCAAAAACTTGTCATACACGCAACCGTCTAAGTATTTTTCGTTTCCGGCAAGTCCTACCATCTGAATAGATACATGCTTTCTTAATTCCTCCACATTGTGGTTGGCTATAAGTGACACAATATCCGCAACAGAAGCTGGAGATCGGTGTGCCATGTGCGCGTTAATAACATGCTGTGCTACATCTTTGATATCTGTTTCCATCTCTGCTTTTGAAAGATAATCATTTAAGTAGATTACAGGGACGCACTCTTTTTCGGGTTCAATGATAGATATGCCCGTTAAAACTTCGTTATTTTTGTTTGTTTTCTGAATTTTAACGATGCTCCCTTTCAGCTCCTCTGGCAGATTTCTTTCTACTTCTTCCTTTACCATTGTTACAAATGTTTCAAATGTTTGTTGTCCATACTTTTTCTCCTTTTCTTTTTTTGGCACAAAAAAAGGACCTACCTACTGGTAAGTCCTAATTTCAGTTTCATATTTAATTATTTTATATGAATAATGGTATCATATATAAGATTTGAAGTCAATATTATCCGTTCAGTTTTAGCTAATTTAATGGAACATATTGGGAATGGTTCCAAGATATTTGCCCATAATATCATGCTCTGATATATATGGATTTTCAAAGAACCTGGAGTCAAACGAATTTTCCCGGTTGTCACCAAGAACGAATACACATCCTTCCGGTACCTCAAATGTTTTAAGGCAGTTGGTTTCGACCCCTTCCGGGATATAACTGCTTTCATCCGCCTTTAACCCATTTATAAACACGTAACCATCGTGAAACTCTATCTGGTCTCCCTCTATTCCGATTACACGTTTTGTATAATATTTTCCCCCTTCTTTGGACCAAAAACAAATAATGTCGCCTCTTTTAATGTCTTTCACCACATATGCCAGTTTGTTTACCACCATATAATCTCCCGTCATTAGGGTTGGTTCCATAGATCCTGAGGCTACCCGCGTATTCTTAATGCAGAAATTGTATAAAATCAGAATACATACTATGGCAATTACTCCTGCTGCAATAATGGCTTTGTTTTCTTTTGCTTTGGATTTTCTTAAAACAGAAGGCATTTCCTTATCAGGCGATACCGGCTCTTTTTGATTTTTTTTCTCTTTTGGTTTTCTCTTCTGTGCAGATGCCTTTACGTCCTTTGGCTTATGTGTGTTACTTTTTGCAGCGTCGATTACCTTATATAACTGCTCCTTTTTTTTGAAACATACAAAAGCTGCTATTCCGAGCATTGCAAAAATTACTACTCCAATTAAACCTTTGCGTGACTTTTTTACAGGTTCTACTCTGTTGATGGTTATTTCATTGACTCCAATGTTTCCGGCTCTGTCTTCTGCCGAAATAATGATTTGGTTTTCGCCCTCTTCCAGCTCATAATCATAGGAAAATTTTCCATTTTCTTCGGCTTCAATTACTACATCATTTATATATAACATATCAAAATCGACTACTTTTCCTTTGATTTCAATAAAATCACTATCCACGGTCAGATTATCATACGCACCATCCAAAGTTATGGTAGGCGCCACCAAATCTTTTTCGATGCGGAATGTGTAGTTATTGATATTTCCCCGTTTATCCGAAAACGAAAACACTAAGTCGTTTTTTAAGGCAGTAATGGGAATATCTACATCAACGCTGCCTTCCTTAAAGTCTTCGTTATACACCTCAATTCCATTGTTGGTAACCGTACATGATACTTCTTCTTTTGCCTTAATGGATACCGGTATGGTTTCCTTATTTGTTATAGTCATATCCGGGAAAACAACGTCCACAGGAATAGTTCTGACCACATCAAGTGTGTAGCTGACACCAGCCCCATCAATTCGGGAACTATTTGCTGGAACAATGTATACTTCAATATTGTCTATTTCTTCACTGATAGGAAGGGTATACCTGGTACCGGATACAGAGTCATTTGCTATTTTCTGCATCGTTTTAGGATTTGTTACAGAAATGTTCACCTTTCCAACATCCGTATCATCCCAGGTTACAACAAGCTGCCCATCCTCAAAAAAAAGTTTCAGGTTTGTAAGAGAGGAAGATACCGTAACACCACTTTCGCTGACGGTTGATGAAGGGGTACTCTTTAATTCCACTCTGGACTTCACTGAAATGGGGTTTTCAGCATAAATCCTGATTGAATAATCACCTTTTTGAACATCCGATATCACCACTTTCCCCGAAAGATCATCTACTGTTTTGTTGATTACACTTCCATCCGGTTCTGTGATTTCAATTTCATACTCCTGGTTTTCGTCAAAATCGAAATAGAATACCGCCTCGCCAGCATCTTTTTCAATGGAAACAGAAAGCTCTTTTTTCTCTTCTGCAATTACGTCTGTTTTTATAAGTGATGAAATTGTCACGGACATTATAGCCACAACAATGAATTTCTTAAATTTCATATATAACTCCTTTCTCTATATGTATAGTATACTGTGAGTAAGGTTTGATGTCAAATTTACATTTTCAGTGATTTTAGAGGAAAAATATGAAATTTATTTGATTTTTTTTTGTAAATTTTTAAAGTTTAATATTGATACTTTTTTTTTTGCTATGTATAGTATATATTATGGTATAGTAGATATGTAAACGTAAACAATTATCAAAGAAGAGGAATTTTATAAATTCCAGTATAGGCAGTGGATTATGAATAATGTTATAGGACAGAAGTTAGCGAAGTTAAGAATTGAAAACAACATGAGACAGGAGGATGTAGCAAGGATACTGGCAGAGATCTCAAATGATGCCTGTCATATATCCTCGTTATGCATCTCTTCCTACGAAAATGGGAAAAGAACACCGCCCGTGACTACATTAGTGTATCTTTGCCGCGTTTTCGACGTTTCGCTGGATTGGTTATGTGGTCTTTCAGACAATCCAGCAACCATGGCTGAGGCTTCCACAGATAGTAATGAGGAAGAACTGAAACCATACAAAGAGATTAAATTGAATGAACTTAAAAGGTATGACAAACAGCCTGTTTATATAGCGTCTGTAGATGACTCTATATCTCCGGGCTGGGCTATTGTGTCTTATTCTTCCAGACGTTTTATTATGGCGGATAAGGCATACACATTTGCATCAAATATTAAGGTCATGTCATACCCCCCCAGAGAATACCTGTTTAATCAGAGTATTAAACAGCATATTTTAAACCGAACCAATATTGCGAATGCCGATAATATTTGGGTGGAGATGATTTCGCAGGATCCGTTCATCCAGGGACAGTATAATGGCTGGTATCACCATAATACCAATCATTCAGCCCTTGTTAATGATGCAAACAGCTTGGTTTTAAAGTATGAAGGTTTAGGCATCTCCTATACTGCATATTCGCAGAGGCCATAATTTAATCAAGACACATGGTACGAAAACCCCTTAAACAGTATTTCGACTGTCTAAGGGGTTTTTGTTGTGGATTATTTGACATAGAATATTTACTTATAGTATACTATACATACACTTAAAAGGGACTTGAAACGATTTTTGCGTAACTGAAAGGAGAACAATATGTTTTGTATGAATTGTGGCGAAAAGCTCCCCGATACAGCAAAATTTTGCTATAAATGCGGAGAAAAAATTTCCAGCAACACGGATGAAAAGAACTCTAAAATGTTGTTTGATGCAGAGGATGACGAAGACGATATTTGCCAGAATGAGGAACCGGCAGGTGTATCCTCCAATGCTGCCGCTGCTAAAGAAAATCTTGAAGAGGAAGATGACGAGGACGAAGAACCAGGCATTCCTACACCGGCTCCAACTGAACCAGATGAATATGAAGAGGATGAAGAGGATGAGGATGACGACGGGGAAGAGGACATACTTTCTTCATTATCAACTGCCTCTCCCAAATCAAATATGGCCAACAGTACAGAAGAAACACAGGGAAGAGGATTTCATCCCTCTTCATCCTTAATGGATCCTGTCAATGACCCATATTGGGATGATGTTTTGCCGGAAATTGATAACGAAATCAATAAAACCCCCAAGGATGTAATATTAAAGGGAATTGGTATTGTGGCTGCATTATTCATCGTAATGGCGTGGCTGATTTTTCTTACATAATTTGAAAGGAAAGGCACTCTATGAAAAGGATGAAATGGAACGACCTTCCGTTGGAATTAAAAAATTTCTTTTTTTGTAAACTTATGATTATAATATCTGCCGTCGTAGCAGCCATTATATTTACGATATGGTCCAGGTTATATGCTCCCGGCTTGTTTATTATGACCATCTGCCTGGGATATGGTGCATACATCGGATACATGTATTACATGACAGTTACAGAACGCATGTATATATTTGAAGGTGTATGTGAGTCGGTATCGCTGAAAAGAACAGATTTGAATATAGTAAAAAGGAATGTGGCATCTATTTATGGAAACAGTACTGTTACTATTCTCATTAAGGATTGTAAATTTGTCATTCCAGTTCCATACAATTTTTCGGGCGAAGTAGGCAATACTGTCCGTGTCTACGTGCTTAACGGAAGTGTATATGAAAAAACAGAAAATTCCTACACCGTCAACAATCCAATGCTTGTTAAAATCGTCAAAATTTAGTTGCAAAAAATCTATGTATAGTATACAATACATTTATAATATATAACAAAATAATGAAGCTTACATCAGACCTATCTGTCGATAGGTCTATTTTTTTATGCCAAAAACGGCAGAAAGGGGTTTTTAATGAAAAATCTTAACGAAGTTGATGAAAGATGCTTTTTATCCGAAAAAGAAGCGCTGGATTTTTATGCAAATGTCTGCAACACAGATATCTGGAAACGGTGCTATACAAATGAACTGGAAGCTATGCCGATTGATAACGCTCCTATTCTTATGGAGCAGATTATCACTACTTTAGGGATAGCACCTGATGTATCAACCACATCTATTCAGGAATGTATGGAGTCATACAATCTGGGGCTTAATGTCCCCTTTGACAATGGACTTGTGTGCTACCCTATCGGTGATACTGCGTTCTCCACATTGATCCAGCGCGCAGGATATCAAAATAGTCCTGTTCTTACGGGTCTTAATGAAAAAATTTCACAGAAAGTAATGGCTCCCTGCGACAAAGCTTCTGTACTGAACACAGGATTTAAGTGTTTCAAAAACCGTGCGCTTGTTTTAATCCGCGATGAGAAGGTAAGAGCCGTTTTGTCCGGAGATGAAACTGATTACTCCATACTCCGTTACAATGAGCTGGTCACAGTATTTAAGGACGAGCTGGCTAAACAGTTTAAAGGGGTTTCCTTTGAAGAGGCGTATGCATCCCATTCAAGTTTTACCACCGTTTATTCATTTCAGGACGAGCAGGTTTACAATGCCGTGGAGCACATTTTTGCCAAGAAACTGAACAAAATTAGAACGGCAGTCAGAATGACGTCCTCTGATGTGGGACTTTCCGGCGCAAATCTGTATCCATATATCATTGCAGATGGAAGGACCTTTTTGATTGGACAGCCGTTATCCCTGACCCACAAAGACAGGCATTCGGTAGACGATTTCCGTGACAATGCTGCAAAGGTGATGTCTATGTTTAAGGATGCAGAAGAAAAGCTGGAGAAAATGGAAACTGCTAAAGTGCGAAATGTAGCCGGTTGTTTTCTTAGAGCAGCAAAGCAGGTTGGTCTGCCCAAAGGCATCTGTTGTGAATATGCTCCTACTTTGGAAAATCTGTACGGCACAAGATGTTATCAGATAGATATATACTGGGCGTTATACGATATGCTCGAAAAATATCTTTCTGGCTCTGATGCAACAAACGCAAGAAAGCTTGCACTGGAAGAGGGAATATCCCGTGTTGTATTTTCAAACATGGCAGATTATGACCTTCCGTTTCAGTGGGAATAAAAGAAAAGCCTGGCTTTATGCCAATGTCATTAAGTTAAGCAATTTTTAACCAAAGAATAACCCTCCCAAAATTCTTTAAAAGAAAAAAAGGAGGGTTATTTTTTATTATATCAATCTGTCAACTTTTTCTTTGAGGCATTCAATTTGTTGAATTGCGTTTTCTAATATCATATCGTCATAATTAACAGCATTTTTCTTTAATGACACACAACCTTTTATATATGTGTCCAAATCAGCCTTTATTTGTAGCTTCATTTCTTCTACTTTTAATTCTATATCACTTTTAACTCTCAATATAGTCTTTCTCCTATTTAGCTTATCCGAGTCTTTCACAAAACCGCTCAAATTTCTTATGTGATGCCCAGTTTAAGGTATGAAGTCGTTTTTGAGTGTCAAGACCTCGAATAGCTCTTATCTTAATGACGTTGAGCTTTATACCAGGCTCTTTTTTTACATATCTGCTTCAATCTTATCAAGAATTTTCCTTAATTTATCTACTGTATTCTTAACAGACTTTTTATCTTTTACCGGATAATCTGCATTAAGCAGTGCATCAAACTGTGAAGATATATTCTGAATGGCTGTATCCATATAAACAACCGGAGCTTTTGTTCTTGGAACATCTACGTGCGGAGCTACTTCAGGCTGCGGCTGAATGTAGGATACATTTGCTGCCGGAACATCCGCTTCAAACATTAAAGGTTCTTCTTTCGCCTTTTCTTCGATTTCCGGCTCTTCCGAAACCACCACATTTTCGCTTTCATACGTCGGAATTACCGTATCAATCTTTTCCTCGACTGTCTTCGGTGAAGGGGGAACCGGCTGTTCTACCCGTTTTCTGTATTTCTTCGTAACAAGTTCTACCTGATTTTTGGATAACGGAACTTTTTTCCCGTCTTCATCGTCCGGTCCATTATCATACAATTCTGTAAGACCTTCATATATCTTTTTCTGCACTTCGACGGTTTCATTTGACATTCCTACCAGGGCAGACCATACAACCTTGCCATCCTCAATCATCTGTATCATTTCCGGAATTAAACTTAACAGTGACAGGTACTTACTAAGCTGGGCACGTTTCATTCCGAAATCTTCTTCCAAAAGTTCCATTACATTTAACTTGGGGTAATAACGCTTTCCGTCTGTCGGCGGGTATGCTATACCTCTTTCCTGCGCATCCTGCATGTAATAGGTTTCCCGGGCGTAGTCGATGGAGCGTGCCCAGTCCATGGGATACATATTTCTGTTATGTATATTGCTTTTAACAAGTTTCTTTCGCTTTGTGACAACATCCGGCATAGGCTTAATAATGGCAGGAATGGTATCTTTACCCAGAAGCTTCATCGCATTGTATCTTCTGTGTCCTGCAGATATTTCATAGCGTCCGTCGTCCTTCTGGTATACTTCGATTGCTCCGGAAAAACCATCCTCATCAATAGTATGCGCAAGCCGCTCTACCTCTTCCATATTAAATATCTGTCTGTTGTCCGGGTTTTCATCTATTTTATCGAGTCGTAAATCCACAGCGGTAACTGCGTTACCCGTCATGCCGCTTTTTTCCATGGTTTTGTTTAAGGATTTTGCAAATCCCTGTTTACTGTAATCAATCTTAGCCATTCTTCTTCTCCTTCTCTTTTTGCTTTACCCGTTTGAATATTTCCTGTGCCAGAAATATGTACTCCAGTGCTGTTGTATTATTTTCCTGATAATACGGCAGAGGTTTTCCGAGATATTCCGCCTGTCCGATAACAGCCGCTGATTTTATTGTATTGCTAAATGACTCAGCCATGTTCTCTTTTCCGGCAGTGGTTATATATTTCTCAACTCCGCGCTGAAAATTTACATTGGTGAACAAAACGCCCAGTAACACCAGATTAAGGTTCCAACCCCTTTTCCTAATCGCGTTAATGGAGTTGATTAAATCATCATAACCGGATATGGAAAATCGTGTGGACATAGATGGTACAATAACATAGTCACTTGCCACCAATGCGCCCAAAGCAATTCCATACCCCTTTGTTTCTTCATTTTCAGCAAGGGATGATATTCCGCTGAACTGCGGTGGCATATCTATGATGCAGTAATCATACTTCTTTTCCAACGGCTTCAACATGTTTAAGATATCATGAACATTTTCCGTTAAAATAGAAGAAATCTCCATGGAGGATGGCAAGATATCCATGTTGGTATCTATCATTTTTCCCCTTTTTTCCATTTTTACGTTCTGGACAATATCTTCCACCGGTATCTGATGATTGAAATAATCACTGATAGCATATCCGTTGTATTCATCACCCAAAAGATACTGCGTAGCATTTCTTTGTGAGTCGCAGTCAATGACCAACACTTTTTTATTAAAGTGTTTGTCCATTGTCGCTGCTATATTTACGGCAGAAGTTGTTTTTCCAACACCGCCCTTTTGGTTCAAAAAAGAAATCTTAATCATGTAGCATACCAACCCTTCTGTTTCGATTATACCCATTATCTCACTTTTGCGCAAGTTTTTATGGATGTGCAAGCTTATATGTATAGTAACTACTCATTCCGTTTTTATTATGATGAAAATTTGACTTACAATGAGTGCAATGCTACTATATGTATAGTATACGGAAAGTATATTTTGAAAGGAGAAATTATAAGAATGAAAATGACAATCGGAATTGATGTAGGAAACTATGACACCAAAACGCAACACACTACAACACCATCCAGCTTCAGGAGTTCCCATACCGAGAATAAGCTGAATGCAGAAAGTCTTTTTTATGATGGCACCTATTATGTCACTACCACAGAACGGAATAACCAGCAGCTTGATAAGACCCAGAACAACTACTGTGTAATTATTTCCTTGTTCGCCATCGCCAAAGAAATCATCTGGCGAATTGAAAACGACTATAAAGAAAAGAATGGAAAAAATGCGGTTTTATCCGGAGCTGAGTTACAGAAACAGATTGATCAGGTAAAGGAAATCATCATCGGCGTTGGTCTTCCGGCAGGTCATTTTTCCTCACTGGCGCAAAAAACCGTTGACTGCTATATGGACAACCTTAAGGACGGTTTTACTTTTACCTATAAGGACTTGGAATTTCATTTACGACTCACTGCCTGTAACGTATATCCGCAGGATTTTACCGGTGTTGCCTATAACCCCGATATTGAAATTGTACGCAACTTTAAGGACTACTATATTATTGGAATTGGCGGTGGTACCGCAGATGTAATTCCGGTTGAGGACGGCAGCCCGAAGGTTGAAAAATGCAGAAGCATCGAAAAGGGCACCACGATAATGTATGAATACATTTCCACTGCTATCCAGCATGAAACCGGAAAGACCATGGATTATACCGCTATTGAAACTATTCTTACTAATGGACCGTCCATTGTGGAAGAGAAAAGAAAGCAGCGTGTGAAAGAATTAAAAAAGGAATTTGTTGATAAGCTGGTGGATGATTTCGTGCATATTGGATTGCGCCTTTCTGACTATCCGTGCGTATTTGTCGGCGGCGGTGTATTGATGATGCGGGATGCTCTGGAAAACAATTCCTTATTTGTAAAAACGGAAATTGTGGAAGACGTAAATATCAATGCAAAGTACTATGCCATGTTTGCAAGTGACAGTAAGAGGTGATGTATATGGCTACGAATAAGGGTCCACGCCGGCAGTTTACATTCCCGGATGCCCTAAACCAATTTTTGGATAAGACAGACAGACATCGAAGTTCTCTGGTTACATATGCAGTTCAGGAATTTATAGACAAGTACGGACTTTCAGACAAGAGTCCGGAAGAAATCAAATCTTTCGTAAAAATGTACCAATTTATCAAATCCGCGGGTGATGAGGATATCTCAGTTCTTATAAAAAAATATCCTTTTATCAGGGATTTAAGGACGAAAGATGAAATTAACACATTTATGAAGATGTACCCATTTTTGTCAACTCCTGCTACGGATGGAGGCGCTGAACACCGCACATATAGGCTGAATGATAGAGAAATACCTTCTGCACCTGAGGAGGAAGTTGTATCTTCTGCAGAAGACATAACTTCCAACGAGGAAAACAAACTTTCCGATGGAGCAGTTCAGTCCATGCAGAATATACTTAAGATGTTCAATTCTTAATATTCGGAAACAGAATTTCTTAAATCATTTTATAAAAGCGGCTGCAGGTAAAACCTAAAGCCGCTTTTTGTATAAATCTTCCTAAATCAATCTATGATTTCCAGTATGCAGTTTAGTGCATTCTTTAACCGAATTTCCAGCTCATCTATGGAGTATTTGTTGTCAAAGAGGTCTACCAGTAATGCATTTATCTGTTTGTTACTTCCTTTTCCTTTTATTTTCGGGTTTTTATTGTCTGAATATATAATACCAGCTCTTACATTACCATACTCCGCCCTATGTGTAGCGATTGCAGATAAAACAAATTCCAAATCGTATTTATATGGTATGTAGTATCTTCTCGCAAGCCTCTTTTTCCTGCTACCTGCATTGCAATAAATTGTGTAAATCACAGTGTCTAAAACTACAAACTCAAGCAAGGCTTCCTTAAAAAGAGGCAAAATTGAATTATTACCTGACATGTCAATACTATACACTGCGATACTTGTAAGAAAAAGTATGATATATATAATATATCGCAGCACATTTATACTGAAAATCTTTTCCCCCCACGGAAATAGCATTGTCATCTGGGAACTTCCTGTAATCTTTCCTGCAATTTCCCCAAAAATCTTTTTAAAAAGTCTTATTATGGGAGCAACCATATACGGTATCAAAATGGCGTAAATAATTGACGTTAAAAACAAAGAAAACCTATCCGCCCCGATAAATTCCCCCTGTATCATGGTTATTCCGCAATCCACACCTATTTTTTCAATAATTCTTATAAAATAATAAACGATATATCCAAGCACTCCATTTAATAGAAGGGAAGGAATAATTAAAAGGTAAATAATTGCGAAAAGAAGAACGGATACAATAACCAATGCCGGAAGCACTATCTGGGATACCAGAATAATTTCTATAAATAGAAAAACGGTCTCACTCCCAGTTAGATGATTACTGTTCTCATTATTTTTATGCAAACAGCCATATATGATACCCAAAAACACTGCTAATACAAGTGCTATGATAGTAAAAGCATACCATATATTCATTTTCTCAAGTGGCACGTTAATAATTTCAAGATTTGTCAGATTTTTGGAAAGTTCCGATAACAAATCATTAAAATCAATCGTAAAATGGGCTATAAGTAGAGATATTATCAATCCTACCAGAGATACCATTATTAAAAAAAGCTTTATTTGTTCGTTCTTTCCATAACTGTTCTTTTCTTTCCCCTTAAACATGAATGAAAGCATACTTTTTCTCCTTTTACAACTTAATGATATAAATATAATATCGTGCATTACTATCTAATAGTTTATACCTTTATAATATTTTAATATTTTATGCCTGTATTTTTCTCTTAAGGCTTCCTAAACAATGTATACTGAGTATACATTGTTGCTATTTGTCACATTTCAATGTTCTCTTTATTATATCGTATTTCTTTTCATATGTAGTTTTTTATTTACTTTTATTTATATGTATAGTATACTCTTAGTATAGTTACGCGTTCTTTATAAATTATTACAAGGAGGCTTATTATGAAAAAAGCAAAAAACTTAATATTGGCATTTTGTTGCGCGTTGTTAGTAGGTTTGATGGTGGGAAGTATGGCTCCCGCAATAGCATATGCAGAACCTACCCCCACCGAAGGCGGAACTACTTCTGACCTTGTAAATACGGGAGTTTCAGCATTAGGCGACATACAGGAAGATCTTGTGAAATTTGCAATGGCTATATTCTCAGTTTCCGTGATTATCACTTTTATGTGTTTGTTCTTCACACATGACACCAAAAAAATCACAATAATCTTATGGATTTGCGGTATAGCGTGTCTTGCCGCGCTTGGTATTATTCTTGTTAATAATGGCACTTTCCTTAAGATTATTGAGGACATCGCAAGCAAGTTTAGCGTCTAACTGATTTAAGAGGCAGGGTTCACTATGGTATACTTCCGGATTTAAGGAATATACCATTGACACCTTGCCTTTTTTATTCAAAAAAGAAAGAAGGAATGATATGAAACAGTTTTACAAAAAAAATATCCGCCTATCCCTGACGATATGCACTGTCCTATTTTTAGTGATGGGCATATTGTCGTCGTTTATATACAGCTACGCTGCAACTCCATCCGATCCAGACAATCCGGATACCACTTACTCAGCACCTGGAACCCCAATAGACAGCATCGTGGAGTCGTCTTCCCAGTATGTTGGCAATGCAACGGAAATAGTTACTGACTTTCTGTTAAGTTTTCTATGTAATAGCTTCTCTCCTAACTTTTTAACCCTCCTGGATCTCGAGGAAGGCCGTTCCATGTATTTGGGTGATGCCGTTGAAGGAAGGGCTTATACAAAATCAGAAGTCATGAACACTGTATTTTTTAAGAACGTCATGGGTCTTGGAATAATTGTAGGATCCTGTCTGGCAACGGCGTTACTGGTAGGCTATCTGATACTGTGCTTATGCGGACAAAGCGCCCAGATACGGGATAACCCTATATGGCTGGTTGTAAAATATATCCTGTCGATGATTGCCATATACCTGAGTGCAGATATTGTATTTGAAATGACAAATATGATTTACCGGCTCTGGTCCGAATTTATAATAAACTCCCATTATGATGCCCTTACCTATACCTACGAGTCCACTGTCGGAAACATCGTTTATACCGAAGAGGGACGGGTCCGTGTTTTGGGTGTCTATTCACCCACAACACTGAATTTTTACTGGAAATGTATTCTCCCTCTCATCCAGTTATTTTTAATCTGGAAGCTTATAAAGCAACTGATAAGGCTGTATTTGGAAATTGCAGAAAGATATTTCGTCTTAATCGTATTAGGCGCATTTTTCCCTACTGCGGTTGCAACCTGTGTCGGTAACGGAACCCGGAATATATTTCTCTCCTATTTGCGAATGTTTTTTTGTCAGGGCTTTGTAATGCTCTGCAATATGGCATTTATGAAATTCTTCTTGTATGTACTGTTGTCGGGTGGCTGGACTGCAGGTCCCTTAAATTACATTGCTGCTCTCGCCTTTTTACGGGTATGTCAGCGAATAGATGCCTATATGATGGCAATGGGATTAAATGTGGCGCAAACCGGTGTAGGTATCGCCAATTCCATAGGCGGTGCCTATGCTAATTTAATGCGAATAAGCATGTTAGCCCGTACTGTATCTGGTGTTGGAAGAACCCGTGAAAATCTCGGTCGTGCTATTCAAGTTGCAGGTGCCAATTCCAATAACAGAGGATTATTCAATACTGGAGGATTTATTGGAGCAACTACCCGTTCATATGCTGCTGCAGGCGGAAGTTTATCCTCCGATGCGCACTTCAATGATATGGTGACCCATCTGCACAGGGGAAATGCCATGAATACCGGCGAGTTAGTCATGAATAATGGTTCAAAACCTAATGCAGAGTGGCTATCAGGGGTTGCAAAAGAGCGCGGTATTCCTGCAACCCAGTTGAATGGTCTGGCTCAAAAAGGCATCGACCTGTCACAGGTTAGCCAGGTGGAATGTGTAGGTAAGAACCAGTACATGTTTAAGGATGCCGATGGCAATAATTTGGCTCTAAGTAAAAATTATGATATTTTAACCAATCCTACATCCGGTCAGGAAAAGGAAGAAAGAAGCCGCATCCAAAGCGTCATATCCACAGGAAGCGAGGAAGCGCAGCAGCTCGGAGAAAATCCGTATGACACCGTGCGTAGCAAATATACCACAAATGACATCAATCCTACCCAGCCTACGTCCGGTCTTGTCGATTATGAAGCTTTAGTGGGTGACGGTGCAAAATTGCAAAATGTATCATTCTATGGAAATGCCGACACAGGAAGCGCTTACCGTTCCGGCGATGAAATCGGTGTGGAAAAGGCGCTTTTAAGGAAGACTGCCCCCAGCATTGAAAATGCTGCTAACCAGGATGAACTTATCCGCGTCACCACTTATGATATAACGTCACATCCGGAAATGATACGCTACACAGGACGCCCTGATTATAAAAGCATGACCACATCAGACGGCAGAGGACTAATCTGCCATATCGAACATAACTATAAACCCACACCTACTGCAGATTTATCCAACCGCCCTGCAGACCAGGGTTCTAAAAATCAAAATGGAAGAAAGCATAAGAAGGGAGGCAACTAATGGATGAAGATGTAAGGGATGAAGAACAACAACCGAAATCCGGACTAATTGATAAGGCATCTTCTGCCTATGACACTGCAAGAAATATACAGGATTTTTCCAAACGGTTGTCTGATGCCAAAAATTCTAAACAGGCTATGGGCGGGTATGATGGTCAAAATCCCGGCAAATATGCATCTGATATAAAAAATGCGGGTGCAGGCAATCCATCCGCCGTATCTGATTATGCTTCATCTGCAGGGAATACCGGAGCGGAAGCTGCCAATTCTGCAGCTAAAGCCGCTACAGATGCTGCAGAAAGCGGAGCTGCCAAAGCAGCCGAAGCCGGTGCCAGTACTGCAGCAAAAACCGCCGCAAGTGCCGGTACTGCAGCGGCGGCGGAGGGCGGAACTGCAGCGGCAACCACCGGTGCGGCTGCTGGTGCCGGGGCTGCCACTGGTGGGCTCGGAGCCCTGATTGTGCTTGGACTTAAAGCCGGCGCTGACTCTGCCAAGAGCTTAAAAAATGAAGTAACTTCCATATGGGAGAAAACAGATTATGACGATGCCTTCATGAAAGTTCCCTTTCTTATAAAGGCACTGCTGGTCTTTCTTCTTATATCCAATCTGGCCGCGCTCATACTGCTGACCCCTATCGCAGCACTTGGCTATGGAGCATACTGGGCTGCCTCCAATGTAGGCGAAATAAGGGAGTCCATAGGAACTTATTTTGAAGGTCAGACTGAAAAGTCCAAATTTCTCATGGACGAATTATGTATTGATAAATACGATAAAAATGCTGTAACCATAATCCATCAACAGCAGGCAATCGACAGCAGCAATGTGGACATATATATGGCTATAATCGACAAGGCGATTGACAATTCCTTTCGTAAAAAAGCCTACTCATACATCAGTACCCCTGAGATTATCAAAGGCTTCTTTACAGGGCACAGTGTGACAGAAACATTCAATTATTACAGAAATCAGCAGTACCCATATACCCTTGCCCATGAGGATGGATTTTTTTATACTATTGGCGACTTTCTGGACGGAACCATACCGGAAGAAGAATTAAACAACGACTTGAATTATGCGGAGATAATCTGTGTCCTGTCACAGAAAAACCCGCTGACAGGGTTTTCCTACTCGGATTTTTACGATTTGCTAATGAGTGACGAAGCATGTTCTTTGCTATACGAAATGGAAATGAGCGATCGTAAGTATTTTTATTATGATGAAAAAGAAAATATTATTAAATTCTCCATTGACGATATCAATACCATACTGGATAAAATCAAAAATGGGGAGATTGTAACGAGGCCGATTTCCTCTGATAATCCGACTAATCCGGATAATCCTGTCAATTCACAGAATCCTAACCCGAATGACCCGTTAGCCAATGCTGATAATCTGAATATTTTTTTCATGTATGAAACAGCTATATATCCATACGGATTAAAGGATTTATACGATATAGCTGGCATAGACATGTATGCTGATAATGAGGCAGTAAGCTCCATGCGTAACATAGATGTTCTGGATGAGAATGAAAACTGGCTCAGGGCTCGGCTCCCGGACATTTCCATGGGCCCTAAATGGAATGAAAAGCGGAACTTCTACAGTATGGTTTCCGCTGCCTACCGTCAAAATACGTCCCTTACGGCTTCCGGACGAAGCCTGCTGTTCTATACGGGAAATTATGTTAATTCTGCTTCTGCTCCCGGTTTTGATTACGGTTCCGGTGACCCAAACGATTTCCAATATAACTATACCGGACAGAGTGTGATATTGGATTTTCCTTACTATATTAACCAGGGGAATTATCCTAATGATTACCGCGGAACAGATGGCAAAGGCGACACAATAAAAAAATCCGGATGTACGGACTGCTCGTATACCATGGTAGCGTCCTACTTCACCCGAAAAAATTTAAGCATTCAGAGTATATCCCGGAATTATGTCAAAAGTAATACGTTCCAGACAACACAGTTTTTAACCGACAATGGGCTTAGTGAAGCACGAAAATCTTTTTCCGTTACAAATATCTGTAATAACTTGATTGAAGGTAAGCCGTGTGTTATACATATATCAGGCAGATGGACATACAATGGAAGAACCTATCACTCTTCCTCCCGGGGACATTTCCTGGTAATTATCGGATTTGATGACACTGGATTTTATGTATTTGACCCCGGTTCATCTTCTAATACCAAAAATGGGCCTATCCCTTATGCTGCATGGAGTCATGTAGACATTAAAACGGTTCGCCCTATTACCAGCAGTAATGCCTCTTTCGTACCATACTACAAGGTAAATACCTTTAAGGAGACAAAATAATGAACACTAAAAAAAGACAGATTATTGTATTTTCTATTATCGTGATTATTCTTATCGCCATATGTCTGTTTATTGTGTGGAGCAAGGTATTAAAAAAGGAAAAGCCGCAAGAAAACATTGTCACATCTATTCCTTTGGAAAGTTCCACCGATTACGTGGAAAACTTAGGACTTCATGAGGACACTATTTCCCCGGAGGACGATATGGATGAGCCTATTTACCGGGTAACCATAAGCCAGAAGCCATTATTAGCAGAACAGGGATTACCCGATAGTGGAATAGCCATATTAGAGTCCAGTATGGGTGACTATTTTGATGATTATGACCCAAACGGCGGTAACTACGAAGCAGAAGTGATAGAAAGTAGTATAAACGTCCAGAACGTAGCACCAACATTTAAGGTTTTGGTTCATATGGACGAAAAAGATATAGTTGTGACCTGTGACTACTGTCTTACTCTTCCCAGCTACCGCTTTAAAAGCGAAATCGAATAATTTCCGTTTGTCATCCCAAGGACTGTGCAATTAAATTTGCACGGTCCTTTTTTATTGAACAAAACATGCATATAATGTATACTATACTTTGAGTAAAGTTCGGTATAAAATAACACCGAAGAAAGGAGGACAATATGAGCTCTGAAACACTTCAACCCCGGTATATTCCGAAAAATGTATTGCAGGGAAAACGCATTATGGGTTTTAAGTACCGTAACATTGTAGAAGGTGCCATTGATGCCCTGATTGTTATTTTACTGCTACTGCAAATACCATTCGTTCTCAAAGTTAAGCTGATTGTAGTTATCTGCATAGGAATATTTGTTTTCTTTGGGAACTGTTTTGGAATTAAAGACCAGGCAATATCGGAATTTCTGTTAAACTTCCTGCGATACAGGAATTTCGTAAGAACATTTCATTACAGGAGGTTAAATCATGAAAACGGCTACAAACCCGCTGTTGTTGAAGGAAAAGTTACTACAATTAAAGAAAACAAAAGTATCAACGCATTCCGACGCATCATGCAGTAGTAAGGAAGAATTATACAGCCAGGACCTTATTGGCATCCGGGATATATATAATGGCATTTGTTTTTTGGAAAACGGTTCCATTGTAAACATACTTGAAATTATTCCCTTAAACTATTCAGAGAAACCCGCACACGAAAAGGACCGAATGGCTTCTCTCTTCGGCTATTCCTTCAAACAGTTCCCAAAGAACGGTCAGATCAAAATAATGAGCAGCAAAGCAGATATTGAGCCTTTTATCCGAAATATCCGCAAAGCCATGAAAAATGAAACTGACCCTAAGCTGCTCGAAAGAGTAGAAGACTATATAGCCCATACACGGCAGCTTCAAAGAAGCAATTCAGTACGAAAACGGTTCTTTTTCATCTACGAATATTCAGGTGATGAAAAAGGAAAGCGCAGTGACAACCTGGAAGATATCTGGGATAGTCTGATGCAGGAACAGGTTGCCATAATCAATGCATTTCGGGGCATCGGGAATATTGTAATTCCTATGGCTGGTAACATGGATTTGGTGTCCGACATTCTCTATAAGTATCTCAATCCTAAATCCTATAATTCCGAGGATTTTGAAAGCCGGGTTGAACACGTACAAGCCGCAAGACAATATTATGCTGATAAAAAAGAGGATGTAATCCCACCCATATCAGACTATTTTGCTCCACGCGGAGTAAAATTCGGAAAATGGAACTATGCCATAGAGGATGGCGTTTATACCACATATATGGTGTTAAAGGACACCAGCATACCGACAAGCTGCACCGTTGGATGGCTGGACAATATCACGACCAAAATACCCAATGGGGATGTTGATATTTTCTATAAGCAGTCTTCTCTCAGTTTTAATTCCTATGTAATTGACCGTGTAAATGTAATCAGTGGTGGGTTATCCATGGCAAACTTTGGCAATCAGGATAAGAATGAAGAACTGCGAAGTACATCGGATAATGCAAAATACCTGAAAGACTTAATAGATAAAAATGAGGAGGACTTGTATGAAGTATGCATAATCATAACACTTAGAGCGAACTCCTACAAAGAACTGGTAACTCAAAAAGCCGGGTTTCTAAAAGAAATGAGAACGCTGCATTTCTATTTTGAGGACTGCTTTATGAAAACACAGTTGTTTTATAAATCCACCCTCCCCTTTGCCTATGTAGAACCAAGTATATTTAAGTCAAACCGGCGAAATATGACCAACAGCTCTCTATCCACCCTGTACTGCTTTACGTCATGTGAAATGTTTGACCCCAATGGTCTGGCAATGGGCATCACACACAATGACTCTACATTATACGCATTTGACAACTTTGACTCCGATATTTTTCCTAATCCGCACATTTTTATTGCCGGTACGACCGGCGCCGGAAAGACTTTTACTGAGCTTATGTTGACAAGCCGGATGCGGATGAAAGGCATTAAAACGTACTTTGTACTCCCGCTAAAGGGACATGAGTATAGAGACGCCATTCTATCATTAGGTGGTTACTTCTACTCTCTCCGACCCGGATCCAAAATATGTATTAACATATGTGCCATACGCCCGGAAGGAAAGATCAATAAAGCAAAACTGGACTCGGATGATTATGAACACTATGACGACGTATCCCTTTTATCTAAAAAAATTTCCAGCCTTGTAACCTGGCTGAAAATACTCATGGGTGATGACAAGATGACCGTAGGCGAAGCCGGTGACTTAAACCTCTGCCTTTCCAGAATGTATAACCGTTTTGGCATAACAGATGATAACGACTCCCTCTGGGCAGATGCCTCTCATACAAAGTTAAAGAGGATGCCCATATTGGAGGATGTGTATAACGAAATCAAAGAGGCTCATGTTATCCCCCGTGTACTGGATGTTCTAAAACCCTGGGTTTATGGAAGCTGCCGAAACATGAATGGACAGACCAATGTGGATTTCGACAACGATACCATTGCCATGGATATAAATGAGGATATTATAGGCGAAGAACTTCTGCCCGGATTTATGTATATCTGCTTCGATTTATTCTATGACCTGATTAAAGAAAATCCCCTTGAATATGCTGTCATGGCACTGGATGAGGTATGGAAGATGTTAAAAATACCTTCCTGTGCAAGCCAGATTTTCAAGGCTATTAAAATATTACGTGGATACGGCGGCAGTGTTGTAGCCGCTACACAGGAAATACGGGATTGTCTGAACAATGAGTATGGGCGTTCTATTTTGTCCCTGTCAGCTATCAAAATATTCCTGACCATGACAGAAACTGAACTCAACGATGTAACTTCCGTGGTTCGTATGTCAGAAGAAAACGAAAAAAAACTTTTAACCATGCCCAAAGGATATGGATTTGTCATGTCCAAGAACGAAAGTGTTTTGGTGAAATTTGATGCATCCGAATTAGAGGAAGAACTTTATACAACAGACATAAAGGTAAAACGCCGGCTTTATGAAAGAAGGCTCTGGCAAACCCGTCACGCACTTGGGTAGCAATGAGTATATCGCATATATTTAGTACTCATTAGAAATAGATTTCTGCTGCATACAAACATGTTATGTACTCCATAACAGATAGTAATACAATCATAAATAATTGGTCTGCACTCCAAGTGATACTCGTAAATCGAACTATATACCACTACAACTAATCATTAAAAGAAGAAAGGATGATATTTATGGATAAGAAAAGAATTGTTGGTGCAAAAATGGAAGATGGTATTATTGGAAAATCCGTGATTTCACGTTTTAGATGCGTGCTTGTAAAACAAATGCAGTATTTTCTGCCGCCTAACACATATTCCTACCGGGAAAACCATGCCCTTGCTGTCTGTAAGTACCTGTATAAGGCGAAATATGCGACCATGGATGGAGATTTTCTTTATTCTCCTGGAACCCCTTCGCTGGATTACAAAATGATAGACTGCATATGGGCTATGATTGATATACTTTCCCCCCGAAAAGAAGAAGATATTCCGCTGCATGAAGCATTAAAAAAATCCCTGCCTTTGGATGAACCGGAGTCGTTATGTTTTATCCAAAATAATACCAATTTAATCCGTGCCATGGCGATCGAAACACCTGCAGAAATGGGTCTTCTTAATCTTGAGATGACCAAATTATATACCATGTACGGTGCCGTTGTCGGGGAAGAGTATAAGATAGGATGTACTCTCCTTATCGTCATTCGTGACAAAAATATGCTTGCATCTATCGGTAATCTTAACTTAAAAATCCCCCATAAAATCGCCGTTTTGGAAGGGGGAATGCTGGAAAAACCTACTATTTCCTATTATGGGAGTCACTAATTTTTTAATTATACATATACCTAAAAAGTGCATGAAATATATAAACTTAATTCATGCAAAAATATGGTAATAATTCATGCAGAAATATGGAATATAAAAAATCCGTATTTCTGCATATAATACCGGCTCTAAAATCCTTGTATTTACGGAGTATTTCCGTTTCCAAAGCAACCGGGTATTGAGTTAGGGATAAATGAGTTATTCTTCCTAAGTCTAAAAAAAATACCCACTCTGCTAACCTACCGAAGCCAGTAAATAAATCCCTCATAAGCAAGGAAAAAAGCAAAGAGAAGAACCATAATAAGAGAAACCGAAAGGAGTAAATGGACGGTGAATAGAAAGCACTATGACACGGGAACACGGAATATGCTGCTCACACTGACGCTTGCTACTGGCTGCTTGCCCTGCCATGCGGTCAGCTTGCTAAATAAACGAACCGAAACACTTCAGAAAAAAATGCGCGAAATGCGTGATGAAGGAATTTTTAAGGAGTACAAAGGAAAGCAATATAAAGGGAAAGACCGAATATGGGTACTCACCGTAGACGGAAGTGATAGGAGTACTATGTTGTACGAAAATGAGGTTGCAGCCCCCCTGTTAGACCTGTTCTGGAACGTAACGGTACAGGACGGCTATAAGGTTACAACCGATACACCTTACCCGAAGAAGCTGCGTGTTATGCGAAATTCGGAAACACTGCTGTTTTATTACGGAATATATGCGGAATGCATTATGGGAAGATACCGGGATATAAGAGAAGATACCAGAAATGCGGGAAATCTATACTACTCGTCGAGGGAATTAAAGGGTATCACTGTAGACGGCGGGCTGAAAGCCGACCTTGACAAATCCAATAAACTCAATACAACAAGAGTAAATGGTGCGCTACTGTCGGAGGGCGGCAATTATACCATTTATAATATTGGACGCTCTGTCAGTAAATACTCCCTGTCGGGGGAACGCAAATTAAAAGCATATCTTGACGGTATCATGGCGGAGAAAGAAAGACATTCCGTTCAGAGTGCCGTACTGCTTGCACGCTCCCTGTCACTGTATGAAAATTTTATATCTCCGCAAAATCAGAAAATCCAGTTGAACATTGGGGGATTGGAAGGAGTGTATAAGCATATCTACTCCCTTACACTTGATACTGACGGTCAGAGGATGATGCAGATAATGATGCGGAAAAACTGGAAAGAACAGATATATGCCAATGTGCTGACCGCCGAACAGAGAAACGGCAGAACTGGAAATGTGGAATGTGACGGTCAGAAAGGGGAACAGTATATTTTTGTATTCTGTGTTCCGGATATTAAACGGTTCAAAATGTTTTTACGAAGGGCAGAGATTGAAAACGACAGGCAGAAATACACTGTCATGTGCTTCGATTTACATAAAGAGCTCATTACCAAAATGGTAAAGGGATATGCCAAAGTATATAGTGCAAAATTTATGGATTATTACAAGGACACTATCCCCGTAGAAGAACAAATCTAAGAAAGGAGGAATGTAGAATTGCTATTTAACAAAGAACCCAAAACCATAGATAAAATAAGTCCCATATTTGAGCTGCAGGAAGACCTTAAAGGGAAACCGGTGCAGGTCATAATATCAATACTGGCATCCCTTCTGGCAGCATTGTTTACAAGCGGACTTCTCTGTCAGCTATGGCTTAATATCATGACTGACCATTTCCGCTTTGGCTTACTCAACAGTTTTTACTATGGATTTAAGTGGTGGGGTGTGACACTACTGCTTACGCTTGCCAATATGTACGCCATATTCAGGATTTACAGAATTTTGAAGAAAAACTATGCCAAAAACTATGATGACAACTACCTGAAATCGGATAAAGAAACCTACGGCGGCGCCCATTTCCAAACCGAGGAAGAATTAAAGAAAAACTTTTCCATTTATGACAGTATCGAGGAAACAACCGGCGATGTATTTGGAATGGATGATGATGGCAGAATATATGTATTTGATTATCCTGATGGCATGAACCGTAATAAAATGTTTACCGGTGCTCCCGGTTCCGGTAAATCTGCCGCCATCATAAAGACATCCATATACCAAGATATCCGTCAGGGAAAATCCATTATTACTACAGATACAAAAGGGGACTTATATGCGGAAACCAGTGCGGTGGCAAGAAAACATGGATATAAGGTACGTGCACTTATGCTGAAACCGGAGTGGTTTAGAAATTCAGATGCCTTCAATATGTTTGCAGACTTAAAGCCAGGCGTAGAGCTGGACTCCAAAGCGGATGTTATAGCAAATATATTGATTAAAAATACATCCGAAGATGAACGTATGGACTACTGGGCCGGAAACGAACTGAATTTGTTCAAATGCTGCATTATGCATATCGCAACTGACCCCACCCTGATTAGAGAAGGAAGAAACAATCTGCCGGAACTTTTCAATTTTCTCACAACAAACAATTCTCAATCGCTTGCCGGCGTATTTATGAATTACCCTCTCTCCTCTCCTATCAGGCAGTGTTACAACATATTTTCAAACTGTGGGGATATTGTGCAAGGACAGATAATCAACGGTGCAGCGAGACGTCTGACCAGACTGAGTAACTTTTATCTTCAACAGGTATTGTCACATAACGAGATTGATTTGGTAGAGCCTATGAAGAGAAAGTGCATTTACTACATCATAATGTCTGATACGGATGATGCCTATAAATTTGTATCTTCTCTGTTTTTCTCCTCCATATTCAATGCCCAGTGTGCTTATTCTGACAGTCTAACCAAAGAACAGAAGAAATTACAGTTGCCTGTGGATTACCTTTGTGATGAGTATGTTAATACCGGCGGTATTATAGGACTTCCCATAAAAATATCAACCCTCCGCAGCCGGAAAATAGGTATTACCCTGATATTACAGGATATAGGGCAGTTGCTTACTATGTATTCTGAGTCGGAAACTGCAACCATATTAACCTGCTGTGTCGTAAAGGGACTTTTATCTACCAATGATGTTGATACGTCAAAATATTTTTCAGAACTCCTCGGAAATATGACCGTACTGGTAGAAAACCTTGCATATATGGAACGCAGTGATGATATTCTCCATGCCCATGACCAGTACAAGAAGACAATGGGAGAAGGCAACCGTCCGTTAATGATGCCGGATGAACTTATGAATGGAAAATTTACCCGTGATGAAATCATCTATGTTATATCCGGTATGCCCCCGGTACGGCTGAAAAAATATTTTTCACAAAAAGGCTCCGAAGCCATACATCCCTACGAAATAGAAGGGGAAGAATTAGGAGAGCGAAAATGTAACCGCCACCGTCCTAAATGGCGAAAAATACTGGAAGAAAAAGAAGCAGCAGACAAAGCCATTATAGACAGTATGTATCAATGTGAAGATTTTACAAAAACTCCCTCTGCAGGGAATAGCAATCCCGCTCCTTCCACTCCCTCTACTTATTATGAAGAAATCTCCACTCCTCTACCGTTTGCGGACAACTCTCCTGCAAATGCCGGTAAGAAAACAGAGCCGGAACAGAAAAACACGGAAAAACCAAAGCCCTCCCATGCTGCACCGAAGAAGGCTGCTGAAAAACCCGCATCCCGCCTTTCTTTCTTAGAAGAGACCGAGGAAGGCACTTCCGCCAGTCTGGAGGATATGATGAATTTGTTTTAGCCATATACTTTTCATATTTTTCGTATATTGTTTTCCAAACTCTAAAAGCAAAAGAAGTCACGGTATTATCGTGGCTTCTTTTATGTTGTTCTATATCATATATAACAGTCAGTTGAATTTTTGACATCCGCATCCATATGTATGTATAATATACATAAAGTATACTCGGAATATGTCTTGTAAAAGAACCTCCGCATTTCATACGTGCTGGCCAAAAGTTCCGGCTGGGAAAGGAGATAAGCCCCCTAATGAAAAGTCTGATTTTCGCAATAACCTACTTTTTTGTATTCCAGATATTTTATCTGAACACGAATAATTGCGCCTACTACATACAGGTTATGTGGGACTGGTATAAGAAAAAATCTGTCAAAAATGATGCCAAACATGTCATGAGCAAAATTCAGCAGAATTTCCTCACTATTCTGCTCTGGGGTGCTCTTTTCTCTGTTAAAGGGTACTCTTCCTCTTTTGTATGGGGTGGGGTTTTTATTTTTGCGATCATCATGCTTTCTGGATGTCTAAGTTATGTTCTCATAAAGAGGAACCGAATTTAGGGAGAAAATGGGAACTTAAGAATATCCATGAAAAAAATATTTTTTGTAAAGGAGATACCGCAATGGAAGAAATCAAAGCAGAAATCACCCAGTATATCTGCGACGAATGCTGTAAATACCCGTATTTAGAGAAAAACCAGGAGAATATGGATGAGTTCTGTGAAAGCTGCAGAATAAATGAGTTGCTTACACAGTGCATGGCTGCAGGACTGGACAAATTTCAGGAAGACCTTGTAAAATTTGCTGAAAAAAACTGGTTGGACGGCCATGTGGAGATGCTAAAGAGTGCCATCCAGTGCGTTCTGGATGGGAAGGAGGTATATGCCCCCGTAGAAGAAGACGAATAATGGCTCGTCCTTTTCACACTCTTTTAAAAGGCTCGGCAAAAATCAGGTAAATGGAATATAATGAGACTGAAACCAGGTGTGCTCTGAAAAACTGTAATATAATTCTACGGTCCGGATTATTCCATGACATTCCAGCTTGCACGAAAATGAAATACCCGCAATGTTTCTGTCCAGGACAAAGTAAGAATGTACTTTTAAGGGTTCCTCTTCTATTCTGACATAGACCGGCGCTATTTCTCCCTTTGGCGTAAAAGACGCAATCACCGGAATGGCTGCCACATGGGAACAGTCTGCTATGGAATATGATACTTGCATTTCAATCACCTCCGGCTCCTATTATAAGAACATATGTTCTATTTGTCAAAAGGAATTTTAAGGAAACTATGTAAAAAGACTGTTTATACAGTCTTTTTTTTTGATTTCTGCTCTCAGGCGGCTTCCTTGATTTTTTAATATATGTATAGTATACTCATAGTATTGTAAACGTAAACTATACATACAGAAAGGGCAATAAAATGAAAGGAAGAAAATTGAAACTGCTCGTAGCAGCCATGGCATTATGCGTCACTGCCGCTATGGGGCACACAGAGGTTGTTCATGCCGGTCCGGCATCCACAACCGTAGGAACATTTGAAATCGGACACACCCATGGTGCCGCATCCAAAGTAAGCGGCGGCTATGCCTCCAGCTCCGGCGGATGTTATACCAAGGAAGAGTCGTACCAGGGCACTACCCAGTGTCAGGGATTTTCCGGATCCGCATGGCAAAATAACGGAAAATGGTATGTAACCTGTACCACCTGTAACACTTACTGGGAAGTGCCGCAAAACTGCAGTTACCAGAAATGTACGAAAACGATTACTACCACGTTACTGCATTACAAGTTAAACTGTTCGGTCGCAGAAGGAACTATTATTGGCAAGGTGAATGTCACCATGAACGTGTCCGACTATACCTGCAAGCTGACTCCTTCTTTTACCGCAGAAGGAAGCAGCGGATATGTAAGCGCCGTTACCTATTCCTGGGATGACGGAAGCTCCGGTTCCAGAACGATAACCGGAAATGGTACTTATACACTTACCGTATCCTATAAGGACAATGGCATCAGCCAGACGAAAACTTTTTCCGTCCCGGTAAGAACCTATGACTCCGAAAATCCCAAAATCACCGGGGCAAAAGTATCTCCGGAAACCTTTACCAACGGAAATGTTTCCGTTACCGTTTCCGCAACTGATAATACAGAGGTTGCTTCTTACAGAATAGGAAACGGAAACTGGCAGACCTCCAATATTCTCACCGTCGAAGAAAACGGTACATATGCCGTGTATGCAAGAGATATTTATGGCAATATTTCAGATGCCTATTCCGTAACGGTTTCCAATATTGACCGTACCTCTCCTGTTATCAGTGTTTCGGTGCCGAGGACATACAGTAATACCGGTATTGCCGTAACCTACACTGCCACAGATAACAATTCTGCAGCCGGTGACATCCGGTATGCGGTCTCTAAAAGCAGCTCTCTTTCTTCAGAAAGTATCACTGGTACCGAAACTTCTTACATGGCTACCGAAAATGGCACTTATTATGTATATGCCAAGGACGAAGCGGGAAACGTGGCAAAAAAGGCGTTTACTATTACAAAAATAGACCGGGAAGCACCCGTGATCACCATAGAGCCTCTGGATAACACCTGGACGAAAGATGCTGTTACTATTTCTTATTCTGCTACGGACAATAGCAACGACACCATCCGGTATGCGGTTTCCAAAAACGCAGACTTAAATGCCAACCAGATTGTAGGAACCCTTACTTCCTACAGTGTATCGGAAAACGGCATTTATTATGTCTATGCAAAGGACTTAGCCGGGAATATTGCTAAAGAGAAAGTAGTTATAGGACAGATTGACAGAGAAGCTCCCGTGCTTACCGTTAGTCCCATACCGGATGAATGGACAAAGGGTCCTGTTATCATCTCCTACTCTGCTACAGATGACAGTAATGATACCATTACCTATGCCGTATCCGATAAGGATAATCTGGCTGCCGGGGAGATTACCAGTACGGAAACCTCCTATACTGTTACCCAAAACGGCACCTATTACGTCTATGCCAAGGATTTAGCCGGGAATATTGCTAAAAAACAGGTGGTGATTGCCAAGATTGACAAAGAAGCTCCCGTGATCACCGTTAATTCCGTTCCGGATGAATGGACAAACAAGGATATTGAAATTTCTTTCTCTGCCACAGATAACAGTAAGGATAAGCTTTATTATGCCGTTTCTACCAGTGATAATCTCGCAGCCGACGAAATCACCGGAACGGAAACTTCCTACAGGGCTTCCGAAAATGGTACTTATTTCATATATGCAAAAGACCTTGCCGGGAATGTGGCAAAACAGTCCGTTGTGATAAACAAGATTGACCGGGAAGCTCCCGTTATTGTGATTGACCCTATTTCTGCAAAATGGGTAAACGACCAGGTAACCGTTACCTTCTCCGCCACAGACAATAGTAATGACACCATTGCCTATGCCGTATCCGAAAAAGATAATCTCAGCGCTGCCGAAATCAACGGCACAGAAACCTCTTATACGGCTACTGGAAACGGCACCTATTATATTTATGCAAAGGATTTAGCCGGGAATATTGCTAAAAAGGCTGTAGAAATTACGACCATAGATAAGGAAGCTCCGGTTATCACCCTGAACGACTACAGTAAGGAATACACCAGCGAAGCATTTACCATATCCATTTCTGTTACAGATAACAGTAACGGTACTATATATACCGCCATATCCATGATGTCCACGCTTGCCTGTGATGAGATAACCGGTACCGATACATCATTCTCCATTCTGGATAATGGCACCTATTATATCTACGCAAAGGATGAAGCCGGGAATGTGACAAACACAAAGGTTGTCATTTCCAATTTTGATAAAGAACCGCCCAAATTTGATATAACGGAAACAAATGACGGAAACTATCCGGATGCTGCCGGAACTACCTGGACAAAATCCGTAACCGCCACTATCAAAGCATCCGACAATGTTGCCTTACACGAAAAGCCATACCGTTATGAGTCATCTGCAGAGTATGAAGTCAAAAACAGCCATATATATGACAAAAACGGTACATATACCATTACGGTAAGGGATGCGGTAGGAAATGCCACAGACAAGAATATCACGATTGACTCTATAGACGAGGTAGTGCCGGTTATAAACGCCATTACCAAAGTATGCACCACAGAAAAGGGAGAAATCATAACCGTTGCAGGCAGCGATGCCGAGCCGTCAAGCACTCTCATCTCCTTAAAGGTCGATGCGTCCGATGCAGAGTCCGGCATCAATGGACTGCGCTACAAACGGGGCGGTGATGATTTTTCTGAATGGCAGACCTCCTACACGGTAGCAGACTTAAAGTTTAATGGCACATATACCATTGAAGTACGTGATAAATGCGGAAATACCTCTTCCGCTGCTGTTACAATATCAAACCTGTTGGAACAGACCCTTGTAACCTATCAGGACGTAACCAATGACGGAAAAGTACTTGGTGAGAAAAAGGTATTAAAAGCATTTAATACGGCTGTATCCGGTTCTGACCTTGGCATGAACACCGCCACGGGCGCATATTATGAAGGATATGATTACGTGTCCTGCGATACTGCAGTAGTAACCGCAGAAGGAACCGTAGTTCACCGGTATTTCAAGCTCCACACGATTAAAGTGAAATACTATGATGAGAACGGTAACCTTTTGGATGAGAAGGAAACCACGTGGGGCGGCTCTTCCAGCACAACCAGAGTGCCGAATAAACCGGCTAAGAAAGACGGTGACTATATCATCTCCTATGAGTTCGTTGGCTGGGGAGATGCCGACGGTAATCTGCTTGACCTTCACAACATAAAAGAAGATATGTCCGTGTTCCCGGTATTTAAGGAAATACGGAAGCAGAATGTATTTACCGTAATATTCATGGCAGACGGAAAGGTTATCAGCACACAAAAAGTTGCTGCCGGTGAGGATGCCATTGCCCCGGATGCTCCTAAAATAGAAGGCTGCGTATTTAAGATGTGGGACAGAAAATACACGCATGTTACCAGTGATATTACGGTACAGGCGTTATATAACAGAAGTTTATTCGGACAGAATACCGATGTAGAAAAAACTGTCATTACTCCTCCGTATGATTATCCGGAATTTGATGTAACTGCCCTTTCTAAAGATGTCGAATATATATATCAGTCATACGAGAAGCCTGCAGAAAGTGAAACAGAAGTAAAGGAAGACACAGAGGATAAAACCTTTACCGTAAAGACGCCTGCACAAAAAAAACATACCGTGCTGCAGCAGGTTAAGGAGTTTTATACAAACAAGGAAACAAAAACCATTGCCATAACCACTACTGCTGTCGTCGGTACCGTGGGTATCGGTGCTTTGACTGCCTATATTCTGTATGCCGTAGCCGGAATATCCCTTCTTCAGCTTATCATCTTTACCTCTGCCCTGATATTCAAGAAGCGCCGTTATGTAAAGGGCGCCTGGATGACGGATGAAGCATACGTGCAGTACGTTGATAAATTTGGCAGAAAACTTACGCTGGAGTTCGATGGAGCTACCGGCGCCACTACTTTCACACGTAAAGGAAAGCAGGTGTACGGAGTCGATGTAACGGAACTTATTCAGGATATGCAGAGCGGAAAGCTTACCTATGCAGAATTTGAAAACCTGGTAAAATCGAGCGATGTATATACATCCTTTAACAAAAATCTTGAAATTGAAGTATCTAATGTCAAGGCAAACAACGGCTATGTATCCAGAAAGGCTCATGGCTTTAGCTTGACCAGGGTAATCCGTCAGGCATTCGACGTAGCCGGTGATTACAAAATCCGGATCTGCAATGAAGGAAAAGCACTTTTGTTTGACCTTAAGTATGAAGGTACCGTTTAATTTCCGGTAAATGCAAAAAGGAGAGAAGTTTTTTTGACTTCTCTCTTTTTTTATTCCAACAATGTCTACTCAGTAGACATTGTTTGTGGTTCGCCTATTTCATTGCTCCAACACGGTCCAAACAACCAAAAAGCCTCCATGTTGTTCACATGAAGGCTTTTGGTGAATAATGTTTAGATATAATATAAAGGGAGGGTAACAGGTAAACGCTCTAATTTTGGTATAGTAGATACGTTACCATTACGTCCCTCTATATATTAGTGTAATGAGAACCCTGTTTTGTTTCAAAAAATTGAAAATTTTTTTATTTTTTTTATTTCAGGCTGTTCCAATGGTAAAATCCGTTTCCGAATTTACCATCTTCCTGTCCGGTTCTGCTGTGTTGGGCTATTATCTTCCGCTCTCCCTTCCCTTCAATTTCTATTATATCCAGGTTCATGTTTAAGGTGAAGTGTCTCACGGTACCATTGATCTGCACCGCTACCTCTTCCTTTGACGGATAGCTTATTTCCTCAACACGTACATTGTATATGTTTTTGAGCCAATAGTAAAGTATCTTTTGCGCAACTGTCATAAAAATTTATCCTTTTTTATCCGAGGTTTTCCAGGTACTTAAAGTATATATTTCTATGAGTAGAAGTGTCAATGTAGTATAATCGCATAATTTGACATTGTGAGCATGTTAAAAGATAAAAGTACTCATTAAAGATTGGGAATGAGTATATACTTTTTATTATCCTTACAAAAAAAGCCTTAACATATCCTTGTTAAGACTTTTAAGCAAAATGGCTTTACAATTCCTGGGATTTTAAGCCTGTGGTTTCAAACTCAAACCGGTAACCTTCTATCTTGTGTGACTGGTCGCTGCTTTTTATGGGAATGCACTTAATGTCTTTATAATATGCCTTATCTACCAGTTCCTTCATAGCCGGTCCGATGTATTTAGAAAATACATTTTTGGAATTGCAGGACTCCGGTATACCCAAACGGTTTCTAATCTCCCTTAACGATGTCTGCCACCAGCCGAACCTGGTATACTGCCTGAGGCACCGGTGAAGGTTCTTACTGTATTTAGACCGCAGTGTTGTTATCTCCTTCAGATAAAACTTTGTCCAGTTACCGAAAGCAAAGTCGTTTAACAGGAAAGCAAATTCCGGATTAACCGCAACTGTTAATGTCATGTTTGAAATGTCTGTCTCAAAATACGGGAACAGCACAAACTGAATGGTTTTACTGCCGGAGCTTATCTCATAACTGATGGACTGGATTTTTCTGTTAAGGTTAAGAATGAACACCCTGAAATTTTCTATCCCGTTCTTCTGGTACTCGGAAAGCTGTTTCAGTTCCCTTAAGTCCATTGTAACCTTACGGCACTCATTTTCTTTGACCTTGGCGCACAAAGTCATAAAAACATCTATTTCTGCGGCAGTGAAATCACGCATACATACCTGGTTAAATTCATTATTATACTTTACGATTTCTTCCATGGGTTCCCTCCATAGATTGCAATATGCATTATAGGTATAGTATACAATTAGTAAATTAAAAATGCAATCTGCTGTTGCGATTTTCTTCACTCCTTAATTTCTTCTATTTCCCCGGAGACTCTACTCATGCGGCTACCCCAAACAGGTGCAGCGTATCTTTCTGAAATCATTGGTACTTTTCTAAAAATCGTACCAGTGGCTTATCCAGTTATGTAATCTGAGCTGCCCCAGTATAGATGCATAGGACTTCCCCAAACAGGTGCACCGAGCTTCCCCAAACAGGTGCACCGGCTTCCCCAAACGGGTGCACCGAGCTTCCCCAAACAGGTGCACCGAATTTCCCTAACAGGTGTGCAAACTTCCCCAAACAGGTGCACCGACTTCCCCAAACAGGTGCACCGACTTCCCCAAACAGGTGCACCGGCTTCCCCAAACAGGTGCACCGGCTTCCCCAAACAGGTGCACCGACCCCCTTTCCGTTCAGTATTTATGCGGGCTGCGGGGTTTTAAAATATATTTAAAACTATATTAAAAGTATATTTAAAAGGGTTTTAAAATTATTTTTAAAACACCTTCTGCATGGAATAGTAGGTTGAGTCAACTTGGTTATAATATATATTATTTAAATATATAATTTTTTAAAGGCGTTGAATTTATTTTTTCTTTGGGACCACAGGCGGCTAATCTGCTCCATATCCTGACGCATAAGCAGAGCTGCCTGGAAGCCGGTACATCCCCTATCTCATTCCGCAGAAGGCTTTTCCCCGAATAAGGATAAACTAAAAGGGCTACCAAAACGGTAACCCTTAAAGTTAATTCTGAATGTGCATTTTCCTCTTAATCCTGGATCAGCTTATAGTCCTTTGAAAATAACTTAACCAAATCGTCGGACGTCCATCTGCTGCATTTGTAGATAATAGAGCTTCCATGATGCCTGCCTAAACATTCCTGAACATTAACGTATACTAACATTTCCCTTTGAGTATTTCTGATATACCTCGTCATTTCGGGAACTTCAACTTCCAATCCTTCACAGTATCTATGATCCAGTTCAAGATAATAATCCACCTTTTCTTTATCATAAATTACATGGTCTGAAAGTGAAGGTATCATAAGTCCAGCATATCTTCCATTATTTTCTGACACTAAATCTAAGCGTCTAATCTCTTCCGGTACCCTCTGTAACCACTCGGTGTCTATGTCTGACTCAAAAAACATTTCCGGTGAGGATTGCGGGTCCTCTAAATCTGTAATCAGAAGCAGCAGACTCTTAAATTTGAAACAATCGACACACCTATTGTCCTTTTCAATTAACATAATATGATATGGCTCATAACTGTCTGGAACAATCTCCACATCTCCGGAACAGGTCAGGGAAGACATGTCCATTCCCAGTAAAACCTTTGCGTTTCTTAAAAGTGACAAAAAATTTGCTACTTTTCTAAAGTCCGTCACCTTGACTATAGAATGGTCTTCGATACTAATACCGGCTTGACGTGCGCATTGAATAAATAACTCCTTATTGTTCATAATTTGTTCGTCCTTTCTTGTGTTTTTTATGTTATGATAACTCTTTCTTATACTCATTTCAACCATAGTAATTATATGACATATACTGTAAAATTTATCTTGAGCACTTTCGTTCTCAACAATGTCTACTCAGTAGACATTGTTTGTCCTATACTTTCTATACCAGGTTATAATTACTTGCGGTTTTGTAGATATGTATAGCTTACTCATTGTATGCCCTAAAGTAGAACGACATGTTTTGAGTATTCTTTCCGCAGCATCCACGTCTTCATAATTATAGCCTATCTGTTTTTATGTATAGTATACATATTGTTCTTTTTTATCTGAATGCCTTACTTAAAACAATGTCTACTGAGTAGACATTGTTATTAACGATTTTGCCAATGTTTAATTCTCCATCTTACAAAAACACATGTGCAATACTATGGTTCTGCCAAAATATCTGGCTCTTATCTCCAATGACACACTATTATCATTTATTTCAGCTTTACTATATGTATAGTATACTTGTAAGAAAAATAAGGACGCTGTTCCCAAACAATGTCTACTGAGTAGACATTGTTTAGGAATGCTTTATTACCATGTTGTCCTTAGAAAACATCTGTGGCATAGTAGCAACAGTAAAATAAATTATAACATATTTGACGGTATTATATATGCGCAGTATACTTGTAGTATAGTAAATTGCTTGGGAGGATTAAAATGAAGAGATATACCAGATTAAACAAACGATGGAAAAGTGCATTTGTCATCGCATTATGCCTTGTATGTATGGGGTTTACTATGGCATCCAATGCTAAGTCCGGCACTATAGACTACGAACTTCTTTATAGTTCTGACTCCGATAGTGGCTCCAGTGAATGCTCCCATGATTGGATGGTAACCAGCAGCGTGAAAGCAAACTGTCAGAAGGAAGGTTCTATTTCCTATGCCTGCTCTAAGTGTGGAAAGACCAAAACAGAAGTAGTCCCGAAAGCAGACCATTCCTATGTACTGGTATCGGAAACCAAACCTACTCTGTTTAAGGCAGGGGAAAAAAACCTTATATGCAAAAACTGTAAGGAGATTTTAACCGTGACCATACCGGCTATAATTTCTATTTGGTTACGTGTTGCAGTGATACTGGGGCTGTTGGTATTAGTAATAACCGTGTTGCTGTATTCGTAACAAGAAAAAGAGAGCAGCCTAATGGCTGTTTTATTTTTTGTTATGTATAGTATACATATTGTTTTGTAAAAAGTATGCTGGCTCTAACAATGTCTACTCAGTAGACATTGTTGTTTATTGTTCCATTGTCGTGTTGTTTTTGGATGCCATGTATGTTATATTTACAAAAGATATTGATAATTTATTTGCTATTTATATATGTGTAGTATACTCATAGTATAGTAAATGTTTATGAGAGGAGAACACAATGAATAAATCAAAAGTAAAATTTCTTGTAAATACGTTGGCTGTTTTGGCGTTATGTACTTCCATGATTAGTATTAACAGTTACTCCAGATTACCAAGCAGAGCCGAAAATGACAGATACGGAGAGTTATTAGACCAAGGATATGATTGGGAGGTTGCTACAGACCAGGCGGCAGAGGAGTTCGGTTATGAAGGAAGTCAGAAAACCGGTGGACTTGATGGGCTGTTATTAGACGGTAGCCCGGCTCCTGAGGCTCGTCCCGGTACCAAAGGCTATGATCTTCTTCATGGGTCCGGCTCCGGTAGCAGCTCCAGCAAGTGTTCCCATGACTGGGTGGTAACCGACAGTGTGGAAGCTGACTGTCAGAAGGAAGGTTCCATTTCCTATGCCTGCTCCAAATGCGGAAAGACCAAAACAGAAGTAGTTGCCAAAACGGACCATTCCTATGTACTTGTTTCGGAAACCGAGGGGGACTGCCGCAACCGTGCTACCCAGGAATTTAAGTGTGAAGTCTGTGGAGAAACCTATTCCGAAGAGGGTGAGTTTGGTGACCACTCTTACGAACTGACGGAAGACAGTAAAGATGCAACCTGTACCGAAGACGGAGTACTTACCTATGTCTGCGCAGTCTGCGGAGATACCTATACGGAAGAAAAGACCGCTACAGGTCATGCATTCTCCACCACTAAAAAGACGGTAGTAAAGGCAACCTGCACCGAGGACGGCTACAAAGCCTATGTATGTGAAAACTGTGGGGAAGAAAAAGAAAAGGAAACTATTCCGGCTACCGGACATGAATACGAAGTGATAAACGGAACGGAGCCTACTCTGTTCACGGCAGGAGAGCGGTATCTTATCTGTAAAACCTGCAGGGATGCAGTTACCGAAACCATACCCTCCAAGATACCTTTATGGGTTACCATTACGGGCGGAGTAATTATAGTTGCCTGTCTGGTGCTGATAGCAGCAAAGAAAATAAGAAAGAAAAAGAGAGCAGCCTAATGGCTGTTTTATTTTTTGCCTATGTATAGTATACATATTATAGTATTAAAAATATGCTTGCTCTAACAATGTCTACTGAGTAGACATTGTTGATGAATGTTCTATTACCATGTTGTCTTTGAAAGGCATTTGTGGTATAGTAGCAAAAGTAAAATGAGTTATAACATATTTGACGGTTTTATATATGTGTAGTATACTCATAGTATAGTAAATGTTTATGAGAGGAGAACACAATGAATAAATCAAAAGTAAAATTTCTTGTAAATACGTTGGCTGTATTGGCGTTATGTACTTCCATGCTCAGTGTAAAAAGTTATTCAAGATATCTTTCTCAGGCAGAAAATGACAGAATGGGAGAATTATATCAGCAGGGTTATCCCTTGGATGTAGCGGGCGACCAGGCAGCGGAAGAGTTCGGTTATGAAGGTGGAATGGGAACCGGAGGTCTTGATGGCTTAAAATTGGACGGCACTCCGGCGCCCAATGCGAAACCCGGCACCAAAGGCTATGATCTTCTTCATGGTTCCGGCTCCGGTAGCAGCTCCAGTAAATGTTCCCATGACTGGATAGTAACCGACAGTGTGGAAGCAGACTGTCAGAAGGAAGGTTCCATTTCCTATGCCTGCTCCAAATGCGGAAAGACCAAAACAGAAGTAGTTGCCAGAACGGACCATTCCTATGTACTTGTTTCGGAAACCGAGGGGGACTGCCGCAATCGTGCTACCCAGGAGTTTAAGTGTGAAGTCTGTGGAGAAACCTATTCCGAAGAGGGAGAGTTTGGCGACCACACCTATGAACTGACAGAAGACAGTAAGGATGCAACCTGTACCGAAGACGGAGTACTTACCTATGTCTGCGCAGTCTGCGGCGATACCTATACGGAAGAGAAGACCGCTACGGGTCATGCGTTTTCTACCACCAAAAAGACGATAGTAAAGGCATCCTGCACCGAGGACGGCTACAAAGCCTATGTATGTGAAAACTGCGGGGAAGAAAAAGAAAAGGAAACCATTCCCGCTACCGGACATGAATACGAAGTAGTAACGGAAACAGAACCCACCCTGTTTAAGGCAGGGGAAAGAAGCCTTATCTGCAAAAACTGTAAGGAAATTTTAACTGAAACCATTCCTGCAAAAGTTCCTGTCTGGGTACCTGTTGCAGTGATACTGGTGTTGCTGGCGGTAGCCGTAACTGTAGTGGTATTCGTAAAAAAGAAAAAGAAGTAAGATAAGTTTGGAAAGAGCAGTTTACAGACTGCTCTTTTTTCTTGCATTTGTATCTATATGTATAGTATACTATTAGCAATGTATCTTATGTATAGTATTCTGTTAGTAAAGTTAGGAGGAGTACAATGAATAACCTGATGACAAAAGTGTGGAAAATCTTATGGGGCATGGCATTCCTGCTCACCCTCTTCTGGATGCTTCCGGCAGATGCCCATGCAGAAACCTACCGCCACGTAGACCTGGGAGCCAATGACCCCCGTTGGGATGTTTATATTGATGAAAATAAGAACATCGTCATTGAAACCTACGATTTGCGGAAGACCTCCAACATCGTGTATGCCACCCGTGGCTTTACCATAAGCCGGTGTAAGTTAAATGAGAAGACCCTGCATGACGGGGAAAACAGTCAGTGGGTAGGCATGGGTTTATACGAAGAATTACGCACCAGCGAGCTGGTTATCTTAAATGACGGAAATGTTTACGAACACAACCTGTTCCGCATCCCCCTGGATGACCTGGTAGCAACCATTCACAATGCCGGTTATACGGAATGGGAAGAGGAAGTACGGAATTTCTATTACCGTGACATGGAAGACATCTGTTACCTGAAGTTTGACTGTGTGATGATTACTATTAACAACGGAAACGAAAGCGGCGTTATTTGGTTCGCAGATAATGGGTCCGTTGCGACTTTAGGCAAAGTTTATATGAACCGCCCCTGTGACAAGGATGTGAACCCGGATGCCATTACCCGTGCGTATAACTGGCGTGGCAACGCAAAACTTCGTCTGATATACCGCTTTAACCGCTACCTGCCGGAGGGCGGCACGGAAAATAAAAAGCATACCGACCTGGAAGAAACCGAACCGGTGTCCTTATACGAAACCAAAAACTACAGTTCCGAATATGACATTAGTAAGGCAATTCCCTCAGGGGAAACCGTTACCAATGAAATTTCCGCAGCATCCTTTACCGGAAATGACTTAAGCGTCGGTACCAACGAAATTTCAAAGAAGTACAATGTTACCTTTACCTGTACCATGTCCTACAAGACAGAGAACGTGGTTTCCAACGGACATTATGAATTTCAGAAATACATTAACTGCAATACAAACGAAGGAAAGCGGGAATATTCCCAGTATCTTAATAAATCAGGCTATAAGCTGGTGCAGATGCCGGCAAACCTGATATATGCTCTCTATAAGTGGGTAGACCCTGTTACGGAAACGGTGACCAACACCGAGTCAAAACTGGTAAATACATCCTTTAACGCCGCCATGGCATACCAGTATATCGGAGCGGCTCCGCAGTTATACGAATACGACTCCATGACCGTGTATAACAATCACTTCCCGGAGAGAGCTACCAGTGAAGGTGCATCCCGAACCCTGTTCTATCCCCGTGATGAAGTGGAACTGTCGCAGGTTAAGGTGAGAATGAACCTGTACTGCAGGCAGGCGCTTTTAAGCAGTTCCCGGTACCAGATAATCGAACAGCATATGGGAGCAGACATAAACAGTTTTGATTACACACCCCTTGACGCCGGATACCATTACGGCTTCTATGCACCGGCTGATGAAAACAATATCACCATTGATGTAAGAATAAACGGCGCCAAGGCAGGTGACTGGAGCGGACTGGATACCGCCCTTAACAAAAAGAAGCAGGAATTTGCCAATACCATATCCAACAACTCCTGGACCCGGAATGATTACTGTATGATAAATGACGGAAAAACCGCATTTGTGTTAATGAGTGATGATGTGGTAAAGGGAGCTGTCGTAACGGAAGGAAGCAAAACCTGGGTTAATGCGGCAGTGGCAGCAACCAGTGACAAGCGGTATGGTTTCTCCCATACCATGAAGCAGATAAATGATGACCTGACCGCCAGAAGGGTAAGAGCATCCGAAGATGTGATAATCCCTGAGGATGCCGATAACATTGACTACCCTACAGGCTGCTCTGTGACCTACAGGAGCCTTTTTAACGACACAGATACCATATCGTTCTATGCCGGCTTAAACTTCTTCAGAGGCGAAAGCGTGGACAGTATATATAAGCACGTCATGAAGGGCGGCGTCCTTTCAAAGCATGACGGAGGAGACCCCTCAGACGGCTATCCGATACGTGTCCATACCCCCATTGTTTCCCCGATTAAGATTGTGGACAACACGGGCAAAAAGGCTATGGAAAAGACGCAGCTTATTGAAGGACATTCTTACAACCCTTCCGTAGATAACCAGCTTTTACTGGATAAGAGCTATTTCATTGAATGGGATAACCAGACATGGCTCTCCGCTCTCTGGGGCGAAACGCCGGAAGGTTACAATGACATCTTTGATAAATACGTGCAGGCAAAATATTTGAGATTTCCATTCACCGTGGAATACAACAATACCCTTTACCGACGGAATGAAGATACCGGTTATACCGACTGGATTAAGATTGAGGAGCCGGACCTTGCAGACCAGGATTATTCCGAAGGAGTGGACGTGGAAAATTATGAGTCTGCGAACCACTGGCAGATGACACCGTTCTATATTCCCAGCTTTGCGGAAGAGGGCGGTACTCCCGGAAAAGAAATCTATGTGCAGGCAAAGGTAGAAGCCATTAACGTGGCAGGTCGTGACCTTGGAAACCATGCGGACTGCGTACAGATTATCTTAAACAGTGAAAAGGGCAACTATGTAGCGGAAACCTCCCGCTGTGTGCAGTTATCCGGCTGGATATATGACTTCACACTGGTAGGTACCGAAAACGGACTGGTATATAACGGCAAAGGTCTGGATGACTATGATATGGCTGCAGGCTATAACCCGTATCCGCTCTGCCCGGGTAAAAACGAGATAAAGAGTGGCTATACCAACCGACTTGGAACCCCGTTCCACAGATATTTAAGCGACGGCAGCATAACAGACACCATAAACGTGTTTAACCTGCTTCCTCTACGAAACGGTTCCTCCAAAGCCTTCCCGGGAATGGGTGCTGTATGGAGAGGACAGGATTTTGCCTATACCGTAAAAACCATTGCAAACCTTTCCGGTCCTAATGACTCCGTGCAGATTACACCGACATTCACGTATGTTACGCCGGACGGCGAAGCCCTGTATTCCAAAAACGGGGATATAAAAATTTACGTGGTATATAAAGACGGCGCTTACAAGTACACCTATGATCCGAAGGATACTTCCCTTAATGGGGCAAAGGATGTTTACTTGGCTGATGAACTTTTTGAGGAGAGTCATTATGATGCGGCAGACTCCAACAGTTACCAGTTCGGCGACTGGACAAAGACTTCCGTGGAAAATGAAAATGCCTGCTTTGGCTATACCGGCTGGAAGACCTTAACGGAACAGGAGTTTATGTACCGGAAGACCACCAGTTACTCCTTTAACCATATTTCCATACCGGCTTCCCTGCGGTATATCTCCGGTGAGTATGAGCAGCTTGCCCGTAACATAGAGCGGCAGTATGACCGTTCCAGCGGCGTATCCGGTCTTCTTGATTACAGCGGCTGGACAAATTATACGGCGCAGGTAGATACGGATGTCATCTATTCCATGCAGCAGTGGAACTCCAAGTACGTGGTACCCAGCTACATAAAAATTATGGATGTCCGAAACCTTGGCGGGGAAAGTTTTGACCTTTCCGACTATATAGATGAGCATCCCGGCTGGATATGGGAAGATGATCCTAACGTGTACGATACGGAAGGCTACCTGATTATCAATTTTGACATCGAAGCATGGAAGGACGGAAAGCCTTACCTGAAATACTCCGGCGGCAATAAGGATGCCGTTAATATGTGGGATAAGGAAGGCTATAACGAAGACCCCACCGTGCCGATTGAAGATGGAGACGTGATTATCGTGGATATGGAAAAGAATGTCAACGACTACTACGAACCTTCTATCTTTAACATAAACTAATCCCCCTAACCTATGAGAAACCGCTGTTCAGACTGAATAGCGGTTTTTCATTTGAGGGATGCTCATACAGGTTCGCGGATACCGACATTCTGCCTTTTCCTATTCCTATTTTATTTTCTGTTTTCTCTTGCCTGCAAAATATACTTATGGTATAGTATACATATATTCTAACTACATAAAAAACTGACATTTAAGAGACTTACCTGCCGTAAGTCTCTTTTTTATTGAAAGGAGAAAAGACCTATGTTCAAAGAAAAAATTACGGAAGTAAGCAACGCCACTCAGGCAGGTTCTGTTCTGTCATTCCTGAATGAAATTCTGGATGCCTTACAGGAAACCGAAGTATTTCAGGAAAACGAAGAACTGATGCATGAAATCGGCGAAGCCATGGGAAGTCTTGATAACTGTATTACCATTCTGGAATATGATGAGTCTTCCGGTGAGAATTTCATGCAGGTAGTAAGTTACCTCTTACAGCAGGCGGTAGAAAGCCAGAAGAAGGAAGAACGGGAGAAGAAATTCTTAGATGTGCTTCACAACGCAGAAGAAATCAACGGATGCCCTCTTACAAGTTCCATCGAAGAAGCGGCAATAAAAAAACTCCCTTTTCTTTCCAAGCTGTATGAGGAAACAGTAGAAACTATGTTTACAGGTGAACAGGAGAATACGGCTCTGGAGCGGACCCTTATTAAGGGAAAAATCGCAAGCTGGTACCGTATTACATCCAACGCCGGAACCAAATACAGAATTACCCAGAATGTGTTTGCAAGCACCGAAGAAATGTCCCGTATTATGAACTCCGATAAAAAGCCTGAGTTAGGGAAAGTCCTTTACCGGGATGATATTGGAGATTCCATGGATATGCACTTTGCAGACATTATCGAGGAAAAAAACGGATTATCCAGATAGGAGAGGAGAAGAGTATGGCTACTGTAGAAAGTATCGTCAGAGAAGAACATGTGGAGAGTTTAACGGCTGTTATCCGGGAATGTGTGAAGCGGGATGTGGAAAAATATCCCCAGCTCCTTTCCGTTACCAGGGAAAGGAATGTAGAACCGTCCAGGCTGCCACTCGCTAACCTTTTTACAAAGGATTTGGAAGAAAAGGTATTACATGCCTGTGTAAGAATATACGCAGAATGTGATGCCGAAGAGGTCAGACAGTTTTTGCAGCAGAAAAAAGAGGAAAAGCCCAAACAGGTTACCCTCAGGGAAGCAGCAAAAAATGTTATGAAAGACTATGAAACAGAGTATGTCGTTGGATTTAACGACGGAGACGAAACAACCTTTATCGCATCCGGACTGGATGATTTGGAAGAGGTATGGAATGACTTTCGTAAAGAGAACAAAGTAACCACGGACAGTGTGGACTACGTGTTTCCTCTTTATGACTGATATGAGAACCGGGAAAGTAAAACTTCCCGGTTCTGCTTTTGTCTAACAATGTCTACTCAGTAGACATTGTTGGCGTACAAAAATAAACGAAAGGATGTAAACATGAGAGTAGCAAAGTATTATACGGCAGTAGATGCCGACAAAAAGACTTTCCTGGTAAGGGAAGACGCACATAATTATCCGGAGCTTGAGAAGTTAAATAACCCGGGAAATGTTAAAAAGATGCTGGATGCCGTGTTTCATGCAAGTAATCTTGCAGAGGAACATGCCTGGATGATTGCCCTAAATACCACACTGCAGGTTATTGGTGTATTTGAAATAAGCCATGGATCCATAGATTACGCCTTTATGGGAGTACGTGAAGTATTTGTACGCCTGTGCTTGTGCGGAGCTTCCAAGTTTATTGTGGCTCATAACCATCCAAGCGGTACATTAAATCCATCACAGCAGGACATTGACTCCACAAACAAGCTGAGAGAAGCCGGAAAACTTATGGGTATTCCTTTGGTAGACCACCTGATTGTCGGTGGCGGCAATCCCGGATACTTTTCCTTTCAGGAAGCAGCCGAATAAAAGAAAAGAGGAGAAAGAAATGGAATATCCCGTAAAAATGTCTCTTGACCAGTTTTATGCCGTCAATGGATGTGCCTTTGCAGTAAGTGAAGACTCATTGGATAAATGCAGGTTTCCCCATGGCAGAACCTTGCGGCAGGAGAAACGTGACCAAAAGCACTCCCTGGAAGTAGGCAATGCCTATTATAAGAAACGGCAGGAAACGAGAAAATTATATGAAAAACTTGTTGGAGAAGGGAAAATCATTCCTAAAACCAAAACAGAAACTTTAATCGAAAAAGCTAACGGACATCCCGACAATGAAAGCGTTCAGGCAGCAAGACGGATGTGTGAAAAGAGAGGAATAGAATGGAGGCAAGTATGAAAGTTAAGTTTATCGGATTTGGAGGGTATTTTGAAGTCCCCTGTTATAAAGACGAAAATGGAAAGCTTTACTTTGACGAAAATAATGGCAGAAACGGATTAAATCTTTACACGGGCGCTTACCCGGATGAATGCGGAGAAATCTGCGGGGAACCCAATACAAGAGTCATGGAAGAGGTTATCTGTGATGACCCCTTTGTGAGAAATCCAAGAGAGCAGGATTACATGATGTTAAACCGGCTGATGACGGATTGCAAGTATTTTCTCACTGTAGGCAGGGGGAATGAACAGAACCTGTATTACAAGACGGTAGAAAAGCACTGCGATGAAATGGAAAAGCTGTGGAACTCCTTTTCGGAAAGTGAAAAGCCGGAATGGCTGACGCTGCAGCAGATACATCGTTACAGAGAACAGATGTGCAAAGAAAGAAAAGCTGCCCATACGGAAAAATAAAAGCACATTACCTACTCCGAAAGAAGAGTAGCACCGGATTGGACAGGAGGGATGCAGATGGATAAAGGCGCAGTAGAGTGTATAGAACAGCAGGTGGTAACCTATTTTGCCGGCTGTAAAAGATACGACTTATGCAGTCACAAACTTTTTGTCAAAACCTGCGAGCAGCTTAGATTTCAGAATAAACGCATTGATTTCTTTAATGTGGCGGTCGCAATGGATGACAGATAGCATATTTGCAATATCTCTCCAAATGACAGCTTAAAAAATATTTCAATATAAGACCCCTGCCTCCGGTGGGGTCTTTTGCAAAGGAGATTTTACTATGGATTATGAAAAACTGGCTTACGCCATAATAACAGAATGGGAGTCCGACAGAGAGGAGTCCGGAAGAAAGGAACTGGCAGATGGAATGAGATACCTTCTCACAAAATACACTTCCGAATATGACCTGAGTATCATAAGTGAAGTGCTCATGACTCTCACCGGCTGGACATTGAGCTCCCTTATTCAGATGGCAGCTTCCGTTTCAGATCAACAACTGGAAGAGCTTTAACACACAAAAAAGAAAGGAGCAGCTAAAACTTGAATAAAGAACGAATAGAATTAAACCGTAAAAACGCTGTTATCCAGTATATGCGATTAACAGGGAATAAGAACCCGGAGCTTGTTGCAAAAGCAGAAAACGGTTCCTACACCCATACAAATGTCAGGGGTAAGAAGAGAACTCTTATCCCCTGTCTGCATTTTGCAGAATATAAGAAACTTTTAACTATATACCCGAAAGCAAAAATGCAAAAATGCCAGGGATATTATGTGTTGGAAATCAGATAAGAAAAGGAGAGATTTTCCATGAAATTTAGCACATCCAAAGAAATGTATAACTACATAGCATACGGAAATGACTTATATAATCCGGCTGAGGAGCTGTATGTATTTGTATATAACGATGCAGGAGCTCTTTGCAGTTACCGGATTACAGAAAAAGAGGCTATGGCTCTGAGAAAAGAGAGTGAAGAAACGAAGGAGAGCTGGTCTGCTTTTCTTGGCACCGGCGGAACCGTTTACGATAATCCCGATTTTGAAGCCTGCTGTTACGATGAAAAGGCTTCTAACAGAGCTTTATACTTAAGCCCTTCCTATGACCTTTGCGAAAGGCTTTACCAGTCAGAATGCTGGGTGAATGTATCAAAGCTATTAAAGGGGGCAGGAAATACATGATCAATACGAAAACAGGTACCTGTAAGCAGCAGAAAAATATTTCCCGTTGTAAATATCCTTTTTTCATCCGGATTTTTCTTTCCTGGAAAGAAAAAAGAAGAAAAGAAAAAAGAAAGAAATATTTGGAAACGCTGGCACAGGTAAAAAAAGAACTGGAAAGGATGCGGAGATTAAGTATGGCAGAAGAGGAATGTCTTAGCCGTCCGAAAGATACACAGACGGAGAGTTGCGTAAGTAAGAAAGAAAATGTCACGGTAAAAACCAATGTAGGAAAGATGCCCCTGGAAGACTATCTTGAAATCGTTGCAAGTCAGCACGGTTACGATAGTTATGAGGACATGAAAGCAGACGGATTGTACGTGGATACATCCGAATATGAAAACTCATAAAGGACTTTATGCCGGGTACCGTAAATATCATTCTTTGCGGTATCCGGCAGGTATCCCTATTTTCTGTAAAAATTTGTAAAACAAGGCATTTTTTAAGAATTGAAAAGAAATGCTATCAATGCTATAATTTGAGAAAATTTACCTTTGAGAGTAATATACTATAAAGGAGGTGTGCACATGACACAAATTAAAGAAAACACCGTGGATGACTACATTAAAGGAATGCAGAAACACGTTTCAAAAATCAAGACCTTAAGCAGCGAACAGTCAAGAGATATTCTGATCCGTACAGGCGTTTTGAACAAAAATGGCACACCTAAGAAAAATATTTGCACGGGTGGTTTTTATGGAAAATAAGCCGGTAACATCTATGTACTCAAAAACGCCTGCTTATATCTATGGATTTCACGGATGCACCAAAGAGGTTTTTGATAAGGTTATCTATCAGAACCAGCCCATGAAAAAAAGCGATAATGCCTATGACTGGTTGGGAAACGGAATATATTTCTGGGAGAACAGCTATCAGAGAGACAGGATTGAGCAAGCCAACCGTCTACAAATGGTGGAAATAATGGCTTGACAAGTGTGTATAATATACACATATAAAGGAGCGGACAACATGGCAAAGAAGCGAGTAAACATCACGATTACAGAGGAAACGCAGGAGCGTATCATGCAGTATGCCTATAAAATCATTTGCAGGGCGGTTTGAGCGGTGCTATCGAGCATATCGCATGGCAGGTGTTAAAGGTCAAGAACGCACAGATTAGAGGACAGTCAAGCATAAAATTCGACAAATAATGACATGGCAATATCACGAAGTGCGCACTTATACTCAACCAGAGGTTGAGAGTGCGTCCTGCGGAAAGAGCGATAGGAGGGCAAAAAATGAACGGATATGAAATGATGGCAGAAAGCTACAGACAGTTAGTGAAGCATGGGGAAATTGACAAGGAGACAGCAGACAAGGAAATCCGTGTCTATGACTTCCTTGCCACCTGCGACACAGAGGACATTTGCCGAATGGTGGACAGCTCGGCATTTAATGACATCATCAGAGCATTTGTCGAAATGGCGGTTAAAAACGCAGACATTGACGAGGACGCTCGAGAAAAGGTGGTCGGACAGCTCCGTTGGCTGTTCGATGAAAAGATGGCGAAAGAGGTTCTTGAGGGCAGATAAAGCGAGAACGCAGTCAAGGCAGAGGGTGGAGATTTTCTCCGTAGGGGAAAATACTACCCGACCTTGACGGAGTGAAGCGTAACACTTCCCCCAAGGGGAAAAACAATAGCTTATTCCCCTGCCACACGGCGAGTGTGGGGTTTGGGGCAAAGCCCCAAGAGGAAAGCCATACAGATGGAGTTTGCCCGTGATGTGGGCGAGAAATACGGCTTGGAGCGTGGTGTAGAGGGGTCGGAGCGTACCCAGAACAAAAAGGGGAAATCCAAGGATGTTCTTTTGCGTAATCTCGACTGTGCGATTATCCAGCAAATCCATGAATATAACAAATCAGAAGGAATAAGGTCATATGACTCTGTAAGAGGTATTTTTCTTGAAGGAGAGCCTGTCTATGAAGGTTCTGAATTTATGGAAAAAAACCATACGCAGGTAAGCATATTAAATCCAAACTGTATTAAGGGCTTCTTTGTTCCCAGAGGGATGGACGACAAATTTGTATTACCATAAGGAAAATTGTTCTATAAAGCAGAAAGAGGTTGCATAACGCAGCCTCTTTTTTTTGTGGCATGGAAATTTGACGCAGTACCGCTGTAGCGGTATAATAAATATATCCACAAGGAGAGAATGAACTATGATTACTGAATACCGCAGGATGAAGCATTTAACCCAGAAAGAACTTGCCGCCAAAACCGGAATACCCCTTAAATCATTAAAAGACTACGAACAGGGGCAGCGCCAGTTAAGTAAAGCCGCCGCCATTACCGTATACCGGTTATCAAAAGTGTTGGATGTTTCCATGGAAACCCTGATAAAAGAGGAAAGTTGAGGAATAGATTATGTTATTTGCAATCGCTATGCTTATTTTACTGTTTATATTTGTTTTTCTGTTTGTCACCACCATTGTTATAATATGCGTAACCAGCGCACAGAATAAAGAAGGAAAAACGGCTCCCACTGCACCCGTACAGATGCCGGTGGCAAAAGCTCCCATGACCAATGAAGAAAAAGGAAAGAAAATGGCAAGACAGTACCTCGTTATGTCCTCCGGATTATCCAATCCCTTTGCAGAGACAAGTCCTATTGACGAATATAAAAAGCATTTGGAAGAGGAAAAGTATGCGGCAGAAAGAGAAAGGGAGCTGCAGGAGGAGGAAGAAGAACAGGAAAAAGAGGAAGAGGAACTTAGAAGGCTGGAAGAGGAACGGGAAGAAGAATGGGAACGTAATGAAAGAAACGGAGATTATTTCATAAATCTGGCTGATACTCTTTAGGCAAACAATGTCTACTCAGTAGACATTGTTTATCTACTCATATAGGTCTATCAAGAATGTATTTCTATAATACATTCTTTTTTTTGTCTATTTCTATATGTATAGTATACAATTTGTACTTGAATTATTTTATATTATGCCGTAATATAAATTTTGTAACTTATGTATAGTATACATATTGTATGAAAGGAGTAAGTATGGCGAAAAAAAACGACAATGTGGAAGAAGTCATATCTCAGGAAACGGCAGAAGAAATGTCTGCAGTTGAAAATGCAGATACTTCCAATCCCATGGATGAAGTGGCATCTGCAACAGAAGACAGTATGGCAGAAGATGACTTTGAAGAGGATGAAGCGGCAGAAGAGGCAAGGAAAGTTTTATCCCCGGAAGAATATGACCAGTTTAAGGAGCTGCAGAAGAAGATTTTCTTCAGAGGAAAAAAAGTAGCTCCCATAACAAGGTCAGAACGCAGAAGGATGTATGCCGGAGAAAGAATTGTGACAGAAGACGGTGAAATTTCAGCGGAAACGGAAGCTACCGATTTGAAAGAAGACATTCTGGAGCTGGCTGCATCTGCAAAAAGCCAGAGGATTTTGGAAGGTCGTATTATCGGCTGCCGTGATATTGATGGCAGTACCGCCACAAAAAGATCCATGGCAGTGGTGGAATACGGTCATAAAACATGCCAGGTTCTCATCCCGGACTTTGTTTTATTTCACTACGATTACAAGGAAACCCTTGACGAAACTACACAGCGCAATGTGAAGCGGAGAATTGAAAATATGCTTGGCGCCAGTATCAAGTTTGTAGTCAAGCACCTGGATCAGAAAAACCGTGTAGCTTATGCGGACCGATTAAAGGCAATGGAAAACATTTCCTGGAACAATTATGTCAGAGAAACCAGAGAGGGCGGTCCCAGAGTTATACCCGGAATGATTGCACAGGCAACCGTAATTGCGGTGTCATGGGGCTACATCATTGTCAATGTCTTAGGTTCCGATACCAGGATTGTAAAAAGTGAGTGTTCCTGGGGGTTTGTGGAAGACTGCAGAACAATGTTTGACGTAAACGACAAAGTGAATGTAAAAATCCTTGGAGTAAAAGAAAACACTGTTAAGAAGTCTGGAAACGAGATTTACAATCTTGTCTTCACCAGTTGTTCCGTGAAGCAGGCTACCTCAGACCCTGTTTTGAAATACTTCGACGATTACGCCGAGGGTGGAAAATATGTTGCCACGGTTACGGGCGTCAACGATATCGGCGTATTTGTAAATATCGACGATAAGGTACCGGCTCTGGTCGCATTCCCTAAATATGGAGACCTGCCTACACCCGGTGAACAGAGAATTGTCCAGATTACCGGTAAAGAAATTCTGGATGTCCCCCAGGAGGACGGAACAAACAAACAGACACACCGTATCTTCGGCGTAATTGCGCCTAAGTAATAAATGGGTAACCCCCAAAAGGAGAAGGAAATGAGAAAGAAGAAAAACAATCTCACAATTTTAATCGTCTTATTTGTCATTTTTGTGATAGTGGCAGGTATTGTATCCTTCCTGTTATACAAAAGCAAGTCAAATGAGAAAAAGTACCTGGCACAGATTACCGATCTGAAACAGACCATTGCTTCCAATAAGCAGTTTGTGTACGTGGCAACCGATGATTTAAGCAAAGGTACCATCCTGGAAGAAAACGTAAATGTAGAATTACAGGAAATTGTAACGGCGCTGCCCGCTGAACTGTATATGCAGGAAGAGGACCTTGGAAAGATGCTTACTGTGGATGTAACGGCATATGAGCCTATCGGCAGTTCCATGCTGACAGAGGAAGCTATCACCAAAGACAGCCGTGAATATGAAATCGGTGTTGCCAACCTAATGGTAGACCAGCAGGTAAATGATTTCGTAGATGTACGCATCATGTTCCCGGACGGCAGAGATTACATTGTGCTCTCCAAGCTGAAAGTGAAAAACCTGTTGCTGGAAAACAGTATCTTCTATGCAAACCTAAACGAAAGCGAAATTCTCACACTGGCATCCGCTACCATTGATGCCTATACCATTTCCGGTACAAAAATCTATCTTACCAGATATGTGGAAAGTAACCTGCAGGAAGATGCCATTCCGAACTATCCGGTCAGAACCGATATTATCGACCTGATTGCCACAGACCCCAACGTTCTGGAGATTGCGCAGGAAACTTTAAATTATTCCGCACGTCAGGAGATGGAACAGAAGCTTGCCACCTTATCGGAAGAGCATTTAAAGAGCGTTGTTGCCGGTCATGGAATAGTAGACACTGCAAATTCTACCGCCATGACAACAAGAATTACCGAACAGGAAACACTTGTTGACGAAAACACCACTGGCGAAACCACTGAGGAGGGAAATCTGAATGAGTAGAAGAATTGTTTATATCGGACTGGAAAGATGTGATTTCATCTACCATCTGAGCACAATTCTCTCGCTTCGTGGAAGTGTACTGGTTGTTGATAATTCCATCAGCGGAGACCTCTTTTCTGCCGTATGCAAGAATGGCGAAAAAACTGCTGAGTGGAACAATATAACTTATGCCCGTAACGTAGATGTAGAAAAATCAGATACATCTTATTACGAACATGTGATTATATATGCCGGTTCCGAACCCTACAGCGAGAAGTTGGATAATGCAACACTTCTTGTAATGCCCGATTATACCAAGAATGGGGTGAAACTTCTTGAGAAGCTTGCCGCCACAGATCAGACCGAACAGACTCTCATTATTATGAGAGATTACTGCACCAAGAAACTGACAGACAAAAGCATTGCCACACTGGTGGGTATCAATCCCAAAGCCATTGTTGGGCATCTGAATTTATCCATACAGGATGTAGCTGCCTATGTAACACTCACCCATAACGGACATCAGAACATCAAAGGTGTTTCTGATAACATGCTGGAAGCCCTTACCTACGTGGTTTCCAAGTTCTTCGCTATGGATGATAAGAAGGCGGCAAAACTGGTGATGGATGCCAAAAAGATAAAGTAAGGAGGGAAGACCATGGCAACCGTTATTTTAGTACGAGGAACCCAAGAGTCGGGGTATTATTCCGACAGAATTACCGCCGCAATGGCTTCCACCGCCATGCAGCGTTTTCAGAAAAGAGTAATGATTTTGCAGACGTCCACAAGACTTCCCGTGGAAACAATTATGCTTGGAAGCCGGCTGGACGCCGGAAACATTTCCACGGAGGTTATGTCGTTTACCGACACCGGAATGGATGCGCTTATGCGAAGAGTGGCAATGGGTCCGTTATCCCATGAACAGTTTTCGGACTGCTGTATCAACGTAGCCAAAAACATGAATGGGTTTGATATTGCCGGAGTATCCCAGATGCCTAATGCAGAAGCTTATTTCCTGGAAAACTTCAATCTGTTCAAAGAACTTCTTAAAAATGCTTCCTCCATTTACGACGTCATATTTATTCTGGCAGACGTAAAGGGAGAAGACGAAAGTAAGAGATCTCTTGTAGAAAAACTGGAGGAAATCGTTAATCAGGAGGTCGTATGTGTTCCGCAGGGACCTAAGGTGGAATTTAAGGCAGGAAAGGATGCATTTCTTGCGGTAAAAAACTATGATGCACTTTCATTTTTTACCGCAAAAGCAATGAGTAAGGCATACGGAAATAAAAATGTGTTTCCCGTTCCTTATAACATCCTGTTTAAGGATGCCTGCTTAAAGAAATTTGCTATATCCTTCCTGTACCGCAACACTACCCCGGAAACGTATGATGATAACAGTTATTTCGCCGAGTCCGTTGCTAACCTTGTGGGTGCCCTTACCGGCATGGATGAGCCCCACTTAAAGGAAAGAATGTTCGTATACAGATTAGATACCACCTTACGGGCACAGAGAGTCCCCTTAAGAAAGGAGTAATCGGATGAACATAGGAAATTTTATTGCCATCCTGCTTATCTTGGTCGCTGTGGTAGGCATTATTGTTTACTACATAAAAGCGCTGAGTAAGCAGCCTGACGAAATCGAAGAGTATGAGTCAGTCTATTCCATTAAATACCTGACTGACAGTGTAGCCCAGGCATTTGCGGATACACAGAAAGCCAATCTGAAAGAACAGAACCTGTCCAAGCAGCAACTGGAGGCTGAACAGAGAAAGAAACTGGAATTAAAGCGCAGCCTGAAAACAGCAGCTTTCGGTGACCCGTCTGCAAAGAAGTTTGTAAAATCATTCATTAAAGATATTATCCAGGGCAGAAAGCTGAATGTAAACGAAGATACCATTGATATGATTATCCCGTTTAATCATGAGAATGCTCTTGACAGCCGTATGAAATCAGAAATTTTGTTTTATCTGTATTTGAAAAACTATGGTTCTGATGGTTTTGCCCGGATGATGTCTGACTATCAACTGAATAAACCTAAAAAAACAAAAAATCAAAATGATATGGAATACGAAGTAACAAAGAAGGATATTGAAAAAGCCTTCCATGACGCGTATTCCAAAGTGCAGTTAAACTATGAGGATAAGCTGGAAATCCTGGCGCAGCGCATTTTTGAAGATTACAAGGGTTTTGATGTGGTAGACCGGTTGTTTGAATTTTCCGTGGATGAAATTGACTGCGGTGTTTCCGGTATTCCTAAGGGAACCTATGACATTAAAAAAGAAATGATGACAGATGACTTTGAATATTCCTTCGACTCCATTTTTGTTGTATTTAAGGGTATTAACTATAAGATGTCCTGTCTCTCTTTCGGAAAACAGGAAAATCTTGTTCGTGTCTGCCAGAATATTTACAAATTTGCAGCTCCTTATGCACTGTCACGGCGAAAGGGAATAGTTGTCGGCACCATGAAAGACGGCTCCCGTATTTCTGTGGCAAGACCGCCTGTTGCAGCAAGCTGGTGTTTCTTTGCGAGAAAATTCGACTCCACACCGTCACTTTCCCCGGAAGCCCTTATTGTGGATGAAAACAATATAATTCCTATTACTATCTGTAAATGGATTATGAAATGTTCCCGCAGCGCAGGTATTACCGGTGGTATGGGTACCGGTAAATCGACATTGTTGAAAGCCTTGTTTGGATTTACCTCGAGTTCTAAGAATGCCAGAGTGTTTGAAATTAGTCCGGAACTTAACTTACAGTTTACATTCCCGAAACGTAACATTGTAAACTTTTCCACTACAGAGTCTATCTCTATGCAGACACTGTATGATTTCGGTAAAAAAACCAATTCCAATATCAATATCGTCGGTGAGTCTGCTTCCGCAGAAATGGGTGTAATTGCCATTGAGTCTGCCACCGTAGGTTCCGAACAGGCGTTGTTCACCCACCATGCAAAAACGGCAAGTGACCTGATTTTGTCACTCCGTGACAATTTGACAACCGCCGGTGGTTACAATTCGGAAAAGGTTGCGGAAGAGGTTGTAGCGAAATGCATCAATTTCGACATCCATATGGGAAGAGAAAGAGGTCACCGTTTTGTTGAACGTATCACAGAAATTATCCCCATTCAGGACAGGGCGTATCCGTGTGATAAAACCGGTACCTTTTCCGAAAAGGATACCGCCGAGTATTACAAGCGAGTTACCGACAGAAGCAGCTACACCACAAGAGATATTGTACGCTATGTAAACGGACATTATGAAATGGTGAATGAAATTTCACCGGAAATGATGCTCCGGATGCGAAACAGTCTTACATCAGAGGATGAAGAAATATTCAACAAAGATATGCAGATCTTAGAGGATTTCATGTCACATAAAGTCTGCTAAGGAGGGAGGTAAAAATGATTGGGATTATAAGTGGCATCGTTATAGGAGTTTTACTTATAGCCTTGCTTGTATTCTTTTTGTTCAAAAAGAGTACCAAAAAAGATAATGGAAATTTGAACCTCTTTTCCAAGCAGCATGATGTAAAAAACCATCTGTTTTTCCTTTACCGAATTTATATGGTAACTCCGGTTGTTAAACGCTACTTCGGGAAAATTAAAAGCCGGTACCGTTCCATTTTTCCGGCGGATGAGATAACGCTAAACAAAAAGACAACAGAACGCATGACTTTGTGCTTATCGGTATGCCTCGGTGTATTTATTCTGGTATGCATAACGTGCCGCGGGGATTTACTGCATTCTATAGCCGGCTTTCTGATTTGCTACATCCTATTTACCAATATGGTAAATGCCTCAGAAGAGTCCATGCAGATGAAGCTGCTTTCCCAGCTCGATACGTTTATCTCCGATATTCATTCCTATTACCATGATACGGAAATGGTAGATGAAGCAATCAACGCGTCTCTGGATGACCTGCCATACGAAATCGGATTACATGCCAATAAAATCTACAGCATTGTCACGGCAGTAGATGTGGAAGCGGAAGTGGAAAAGTATGTCGAAACAGCACCGAATAAATTTCTTCTGTTGCTGGCGGCTATATGTGCTTCCGTCATGGAATACGGTGACACCTCAACAGAGGACGGTAGAAGCGTCTTTTTACAGAACCTTACCTACTTAAAATCCGAGCTTAACATGGAACGTATCCGGTTAAGAAAGCGTGTCATCGCATTCTCCGGAAAAATTATATCTGTTCTTGCCCCGCTGTTCTGTCTGCGGCCATTAGAACTGTATATGATGAAGAATTTCTCGGATACCTCCTCGTTTTATGAGGGCGCCGGTGGCGTAGTCAGTCTCGCCATTATCCTGGTATCCACGTTTATATGTTATGAGGCAATCAATGCACTTAAGGATGACCATAACGACAATGATACAGATGCCAGATATTTACGAAAAATTTCCGAATTTCCACCGGTGAAAAATATCCTGAAATCCTATACGGAAAAAAACTACACCAAAGTAAAACGTATGGGAGATTATCTTAAAGCAACCGGAGATAAAAACGGTACCAATGTATTTATGGTAAAGAGGGTCTGTGTCGCCCTGTTGCTGATTGTGGTAACAAATGTCATTGCTGTTTCTGCCGTATGGCGTGAAAAAAGTGTGATTATCAGTGATTTTTCAAAAAGCTATGAAAGCTCTCTGGTACCAAATGAGGAATACCGGACGCAGATGCAGGAGCTTTCCATTGCATATAGCGGTAAAATAAACAACCCGGAAAAAGACAAGGAAGCCTATGTAGCCCAAATCACAGAACAACTTGGGGATGAAGATATGGCTGAAATGGTGGTAAACGAGATTATCAGTAAAAAGGAAGAACTCCGTAAGCATTACTATAAATGGTACATGCTTCTGATATCGCTTGCTGCCGGAGTTGTCGGCTATTACATACCTTTCTGGCTCTTAAAGTACAAAAAGAAAATTATGGGAATGAACAGGGAAGACGAGGTTGCCCAGTTCAGAACACTCATACTTATCTTAATGCACGAAGATGGCATGACGCTTGACACTATTCTTGATTGGATGGAGCGGTTTGCCCATGCATTTAAGTCCAGTATATCGGACTGTATTATAAACCTCGAATATTCACAACAGGATGCCTTGGAAAAAATGCGCGAAGAGGAGTCCGGATTTGCTCCGTTCAGACGGTTATGCGACAGTCTGATTACTGCGGATAAGGTCGGAATTGAAGGCGCATTTGATGACCTGGAAACAGAACGAGAGTATTACCAGGAGCAGAGAAAATTGGATAATGACGTTATTCTGGCCCGCTGTACGCGAAAGGCTAACCGTATACAGATGGTTCCTATTTGGGAAATCCTTCTGTTATATCTGATTATTCCCTTCGGTTTATATGCCTTTAATATGTTCGTCAATTTTACAAGCATTCTTCACATGTAGAAAATAGAAAAGGAGAGAAATATCTATGGAAAATGAAGGAAATCCCGTATTAAAATTTATTGCCGGTATCGTATTGGTACTGGTTATTATCGGCTGTATCGCAGGCATTGTTATTTTTGCAGTAAGCAAAGCAAATACCCTGACCGATGATGTCAATGAACAGATGGACAAAATTATGGAAACAAAATACACCCAGTATGACGGAGAAGTAATTTCCGGTTCCAATCTGCTTAACGTAATTAAAACCTCTTATTCTGACACAGAGCCCATATTTATTCAGGTAAAAACCCTTTCCAACACCAGCGGTGTGTACTATGTATGTGACTCTACGGCAACGCCTTTGGATGAAGCTACAGAGCGTAACCTGATTAAGGCAGCCAAAACCAAGAGCGACAATAACTACATTGCACCTACCGGAAAATTCTATGGTGAAGTGCAGCGTAACAAAAACGGTGGAATAATCGGCATCATTTTCACCCAGCAGTAAGCATAAGGGGGCATTACTGCCCCCTTTTCTTTTGAATAAACAGGAGGACTCAGATGGAAGATGGCAATTTGGAAATGGTTGCAGACACCATATTAAGTCTGATAATTGCTCTTGCACTCATAGGCACAACGGCATCTTTGTTTGCTTCTGCGCGAAGCTATGACAAAACCATATCCGCCACCGCAAACACCAAAGCCAGCTCGCATTATACGCTGGCATACGGAAATGACCAGTATTATATCCCTGCATCTTCTGTATTGACAGATATTGTCAACGAACAGGAAGGAGTGGAAATCCGGGTCAACGGAAATGCCCTGAATGCAGAATATATTGAAAAAGTCAGAAACCATGGTTTGGAAGCCTATGCAGAGATACAGTCCTATCTTGGACAAAGCCGGTACAAGAAAATACCGGTATTTAATTCGGCAGGTGAAGTCGTAGCAATCAATTATGAAGGAGGGCATTAAAATTGGAAGATAATTTTGGTCGGGTCATTGCGGGTGTTATAGGAGTTCTTTTCCTGTTTTTCCTGCCAGTACTGAACATATCCTTAAAAAGCGACAATACCTCACAGGCATACATCGACAATGCTGTGGTGGAATTTGTTGATAATGCCCGGGCTACCGGACAGATTACGGATGAAGCATACGAAAAAATGTGCTCAAAAATTGACTTAATCCAGCCGTTTTGCGACATCCAGATTTCCCACTCCTCAAAGTATGCGGTAGGAGATGGACACGGCGGCTATGAGATTTGCTACTTTGCATATCAAAAGTCAGACATTCTGGATACTATATACACCCAGTCCGGAGAAAATAAGCCTTACTACCTAAAGCATGGGGATTTTCTGCAGGTGACGGTTGTAAATACCCAGCCCACGCTGGCAACTAAGCTATACCGTCTTATCATGCCCCAGTATAACCCCAATAACGTAACTCTCTACACATGTTATTCCGGATATGTCGGTAATAAACCAGAATAGGAGGCTGCCATGAAAATACATCATATCATTTATGTATTTACAGGTATATTTCTGATATTTTTCCTTTGGTATTCCTGGAATAACCAGAAAGCAGTGAGTTTTAACCGGACAAACATCGAATATGCCAATATGCTGACAAGCGCCTGTTACGATGCCGCGCAGACTATTGACGGGGAAGAGCTCGGTACCCGTACCGGTGTATGGAGCTCCTTAGACAGCCGGAAGCGAACTCTCTTTGTATTCTATAAATCACTTGCCCAGAACCTGAACCGGGATAACGATGTAAAGATTACTTCCGTTCCGGAATTTACGCCTTTCGTTCTTCTGGTTGATACAAATGGGTTTTATCTAAGCTACAATGCCTGTTTTGACGAATATGGCAATGCCATAGTTCCCCAGAACATGGACTTTGTAAATGTATTAGGAAACCTGAATACCTGGACAGCAGAATACGAGGGAAACACTATCCGGTATTATCTGAATGACTATGTGGATGTCAATACCGCATCCGGAAGTTTCTACAGCGGATTGCGGAACGAAGTATACGAAGAGCTGAATGCAGAGGAAAAGAGCGCACTGTCATTTCTTACGAATAATGTTGCCTTTGAAGAAAACAGAATATATGTAGTGGCTTCCACCGTGGAAGACATTATCAATTATTACCTTAACACGCAGAGTATTAACGTAGACGGGTATACAACCGGGTACCAGGTTACCCTTCCACAGCTTAAACATGAAGACTGGTCACGTATGCTGCAGCATCCTACTGTGATATCGTTCATGCAGGGGAAGCAAAGATATGTGGACGGCAGAATGCTTAATGTTTACGCCTACGCAGCAGGGGAATTAAATACCGGGTACCGCTATTTTGTCTGTGACGGGTTATATTACCGTGCTGACAGAGTGGAGGGGCTTACCTACGAAACAGACGAAGAGGGAGTTGTATCAGTAAATTATAAGGGGGTTCCTGTTACCGGCTTCTACAACAGTGTAGAAGAGTGTGCGAAGGAAGGTGCTATTCCTTCACCGGACAGCTATTAAGCCATGAAAAGGAGGCCCTGATGACAAGAAAGGAAGATGAAGATAAAGCAAGGTTGGTAATAGACCGGATGCTGTTAGACGATGAGATACGGAAATGCATGCATATCATTAAAGATTACTCCAAATCACTTTTCCATCATTGCTGCAATGTAGCCTTTATTGCAGCGCAGATATGTTATGATGCCGGATATCCCGATTGTCTAATCGAAGATATCGTGGTTGGAGCACTTTTGCATGATATAGGAAAAACAAAAATTCCCTTATCCATCATTGAAAAAAACGGACCACTCTCAAAGAAAGAATACGAACTCATAAAAAAGCATCCTGCTATGGGTTATGAAATGATAAAGGATGCAGGGTTTTCAGCGATAACAAAGGATATTGTGCTGCACCACCATGAAAATGAAGTAGGAAGCGGTTATCCGGATGGTTCTACCTGCATGGACTATGAGACAAAGATAGTGGCAATCGCAGATAAATATGATGGCATATCTTCCAGCCGGGCTTACCATCCAATCCCCCCGTCTTTTTATAAATCGTTTGTAACCATTCAATCATTTTGCAGCCAGTACGGATATGCTGAACAGATTTACACATCCATGTATCGCTGTAAAGGACTATAGAGAAGGAAGTTTATATGAATATAAAAGGTATACACCATATGGCACCGGGCAGTGCATTAAGGGGTTCCTATTTTTTACAGATTGGAAACAAAATCATTCCGTATGCCGGTAATATACGTTATGCCGGCAATACGGGCTACATGAGTATATCCGGACCGCCTAATACATCCGTAATAGCCGTCATGTGGGATGAAACACATGACGGAAAACGAGAAAGGTATATAGAAATATATCAAAACAGAGGTGCCGAATGGCCTGCTGAAATAGAAGGTTTTAAGAAAAGCCAAAGTTTATCCCTGTTGGAGAAATGTTCTTTCTTTGACAGTGTTCAGATTGTGGCAAAGGACCCTTGCGGCGATGAATATGTTTATTCCATGCCCGATGCAGATGTGTATGAACACAAATCATCTTATGTCGCCGCAATGAGCGAAGTGGTACTTCCGGACCCCAGAATGATTACCTTTCTTTCCGGAACAGAAAATACGGAACATAAAGATATTCCTGTAAGCTGCACTGTTACGACACTGCAGCTATAACTATATGAGGAGAATTATGATGAAACGTACAAAAAACTTTTGGATAGCCATAGGCATGTCCGTCTGCATAGTAACCGGTAATCTGGGATTAACCTATGCAGATGAATACAAGACAGACCGTAGCTATATCGCAGATACCGTATCTGGCAATAATGAGGGTCTTGTTTCTTTTGATGTTTCAGAAGGAAATGCCGAAGAACCTATTGCAAATCCTCCTGCAGAAGATCCTACAGAAGAGTGTGGTATATTTTATGACCTCGATGGAGGAGCTGCAAATAATCCCGCAAAAATAGCCAAAGGAGAGTCCTTTACCCTTCAACCTCCAGTAAAGGAGGGTTATGTGTTTGTCGGCTGGATTGGCAGCAATGGTGTATCCCCAGAGCAGAATGTAAACGCAACCTACCAGGAGAACGGACTTACCTATATCGCTATATGGACAACAGAAGCCGTTTCCGGTAATGATCTTATAACCTACGGCACCGGTGTTACGTCATCCATCACCTATAACCTGGACGGCGGAGAGGCAGATAATCCGGATACCGTAGAAGAAGGAGTACCGTTTATTCTTGCAAATCCAACCAGGGAGGGATACCGCTTCCTTGGCTGGACTGGCAGTTGCGGTGATACCCCCATGCTGCAGGTTGAGGTATCCTATACCGGTGCAGACTTATCATATACTGCGAACTGGGAAGTAGCATATAAAATCACTATTGACTACAGGGGCGGCACCGTAGCATGGTCTGGCAAAGACAATCCCGCTGACTATACTTCTTCCGATGAAGATATAACCTTAATTGCTCCGGCTAAAGTCGGCGAATTTATATTTGTAGGCTGGACCGGTACCGGTATTCCATCCATAGCTCCCGAAGTAACCATTCCTCACGGTTCCACCGGCGATAAGAAGTATTATGCTGTTTATAAAAATGTTACCGTTTCAAACAGCCAGACTGGAAAATATTACTGCCGTGTAATGTCTCAGGGAACTGGTTCCGATGCGCCCGGAATAGATGATTACGGCTACCATAAAGGAACCAATGAGTATCTTGGCAACTATATCATTTCTCCCAAAATTGCCGGATATACCATTAAAAATGTAACCGTTACGGACTCCTCCGGGAACAACCTGGAGTCTGTGATGGAAGATGCAGACCCCTTTCATGGGGAAAATGCTAAAATAGTCCGTTTCAAGTTTGACCCGAAGGACTACTGCAGTCTTTACGGCAGTGTAAACTTTACGCTTAAAGTGGAAACAGAGTCGGGAATACCTGACTGGGATTATACAACCACGGTAGACAGTTCAAATTACAGAACGGTCAGTATGGTGGAATATGTCGGTGATGTACCAGGTGCAGATGTGGTATTAAAAAGTCATTATGTATTACAGAATGATGATTATTCCACTCTGTTTGAGTCTACATCCGGATTTTCTACACCTGGTAACCCGTTTATCCAGCATGGCGCCAATATCAAAACCTTTACCGTGGAAGCCACTGATGGAAGAATGATTAAAACAACCAAATGCGACTCCATGTTTCAGGCTACCTCGAGCAGTAAATATAATTCATCCACCGGCAGATATGAAACCACCTATTATGGCTGCCAGAATATCCAGACAATAGATTTAAGCGGAATGGACTTAACTGAAGTAGAAACCATTTCCTCCATGTTTACCGGATGCAGCACCTTAGAGAAAATAATCTGGGGACCTATAAATACCAGTAAGATCACTTCCCTGTATCATGTTTTTTCAGACTGCAGTTTGATAGAGGACTTTGACTTCTTAAAAGACTGGGAAATAAAAAATATCACAAACCTATCCTGCACATTTAATAACTGTAAAAAGTTAAAGCACTTGCCTATTGAAAACTGGGATGTCTCAAAGGTGCTGTACGCATATTGCTTTGCATCAAACTGTAAGGCTCTGGAAGATATAGATTTTATCAATTCATGGAATTTTAACTCGCTTGTTGGAATGGACAATGAATGGATGTTTAGCGACTGTGACAGTCTTACCGATGTGAATGTTACCTTTCATCTGGAAAACAATACGAGCCAGTATATAAGGACCCGTATCTACAGTTTTGCCAGGATGTTTGAATACTGTGACAATCTGGAAAATGCATCTGTAACCTTTTTACTTCCGGATGGTGCAAAACCGTTAAATATTAACAGTATCTTTCAGCGGTGTCAGAAATTAAAGACCGTAAAAATCAAGTCAACCTCGGGGATTTCTGAACCTTCCTACTGGTTTAATATGGACGACTTACAGTGGGAAAGCAATGCCCTTGAAAAAGTTACCTTTGATGTTCCTTTGTCTGATTACAATGGGCGGTACGACAATAATATTTACAGCTTATTCCGCAATGCCAATAAGCTTAAATCTCTGGATTTGAGTTTTTTAAGAGCTGATAATATTACTACCTTTAGTGACAACTTCAAGGATAATACCGCTCTGGAATACCTTAATATTTCCAACATTTCCTTTGCAAAGTTATATGAAAATGATACCAATAGAAATGTTTTCAGGGATTTAGCGTCTTTGGCAAAGTTTGACACGCCAAAGGCAAAGGCATCCTTTGATATCCCCCTGCCTCATACCATGGTAGACCTGGATGGAAACGAGTACGATGTAATTCCGGCAACGTCAAAGACCATTTATACACCTTATTACCTAACCTATGACCTGGATGGTGGCACAATAACTAATCCTAATCCCGCCAACTATACATACGATACGCCTGACTTTACACTGAACGCCCCGGTAAAGGAAAACAGCAAATTCCTCGGATGGACAGAAGACAATGGGGTTACGGTTGAAAAAACCGTCACCATAAAAAAAGGCTCTGCCAGCCACCGCAGTTTTAAGGCTGTATGGGCAGATAGTTATGAAATCAAAAAGGATATCAGCGGTAAAGGCTCTGTAAAGGTGTCTGACCGTGCCTACGCACAGGATATGGTACCTATCCGCTTTATTCCTGCATCCGGGTATGAATTTACATCTGCAACGATAACAGACGCCGCGGGCAATGAACTGGAATATACGGACTCTTTCGTTATGCCGGCTGCTTCTGTAACTATAAAGGCTACCTTTACAAAGAAAAAGAGTTCCCCTGTTAATCCTCCTTCTCCTGCTCCTGACGTACCGTCTCCTGACAAAACACCATTCCGGATAGCAAAGAATATATCCGGGCAGGGTACACTGACTGTAGCTGCAGAAGCTTTTGCAAAGGATACCGTATATCTGCAGGCGGAAGCTTCTAACGGATACCGGCTTAAATCCTTAAAGGCATATACCATAACCGGAGAGGAAATACCGCTTGCAGATTACTTTTCCATGCCGGAGTCCGATGTATCTATTTATGCTGTATTCGAGAAATTGTCCTCACCCACACCTGTTCCGGTTACACCCACACCGGAAGAACCGGAACCCACAGAACCTATTCCCAATGAACCGGTGCCGGAAGAACCCCTTCCACCGATGGATGAGCCGGAAATAGGAGTTTCCGATGATTTATCCTCCAATGATACAACACCGGAAATAAACAATGCACCTGAAAAAAGAGGGCGTTGTTATATCCACTTTATTATACTGGTATGCATGGTCCTCTATATTCTTTTAACTATGGTTACCAGAAAGAAGAGCTGGAAATACCGCACCGTGGTATTTGGTATCAATATACTGGCCGTACTTCTGTTGTTGTTATTAGGAAAATGCTGGATTGATATTCCTGCAGTCATTATTAACTTTATTGTTACGATCGGTTTCTTCATAACCAAGAATTATCTGGATACAGATGATGAAGAGATGGAAGAAGACAATCCATAATACAAAAAGGCACCATTATGGTGCCTTTTTTGTTTCCCATGCATAAATCAAATAATATCCGCTCCAGATAATATTTTCTATTGCAAAACAAAAATATGTATGCTATACTTTATGTATAATATCTAATAACATATAAAACTGACATATGGAGAGAACCTTTGGGTTCTCTTTTTTTTCTGCTTTCCAGGTAATCACCTGATAATCATAAAACAATTCCCCGTAATAACAGTTCATAGAACTGATGAAATAATATAAGAAACTACGTTGTATAAAATCAACAAAAAATTTTAAAAAAGAAAGGACTCCTCAAAATAGTGGAGACAGGTAAAGAATTATGAAATCTTTTGAATTTGAAAACGGACAGAATTTAAACACAATCGGCGACACAGCAGAGTATATGTGCAAAAAGTATGGGGCAAGAGTAGTTTTTGACGAAGTGGAAAACATTCTTTCACTGGAACGAATGGCAAGAGAAGATAAGGCATCTTACGTTCAGTATACAGAAGCCGTCAAAGCAGCCACTAAAGAAAATTTTGTTCCCAACGTGTTTGCGAATGAGGAACACAGAAGACGTGCTGAAAAGTATATTGGCATGATTAAATTTGCAGCAAGAGAAGCTGCACGTCATAATGCCTTCGTATACAAGCACACCGGAAACTACGTCTTATCAAGAAGATACGACTTATCCAAGGTTTCCGAATGCAAGGAACTCTTAAAAGAGTTTCGTGTATACGCTACGCAGGTTGGTGTAGAGGCATACATTAAAATTGCAAAATAGTAAAAAGAGCCTGAGAGCATTGCTGCTCCAGGCTTCTTTTTATTTCATCTGATCCAACATCTCATCTACATTAAATCCTAACCGCTCATCCGCTTTTCTTTCTTCCTCTTCCAACTGCTCAATATTACAGATTAACTTTTCCAGTTCAGATGCCTCTCTTCGTTCTTCAAACACAGTGGCATTCTCATCGCTCAGTCCGTAGCTGCGTTTTGCTATTGCATGAGCAACAAGTTCCATATTTATATTGTAAGCCTCCCTCATGCATTTCACAGCTTCTGACTCACCCGGACGGGGTTCTGCGCCGTAAGTATCGTAGAATTTCTGTCTTCTTTCCTCTGTCATTTTGCGGATTTCTTCGGTGGATAATCTTGTTTTTTTATATTCATTTATGTTAATCAGGTTATTGTCTGCCATCGTTTTTCTCCTTTCTGTTTGTTATAAATATTATACCTTATATATTATGGACAGTCAAATCTCCTTGGTTTGAATGGTGTTCAACTTTTGGCTTTCTTTCAATTCTTTTTGTTGACAAGACCCGTTATAATATATATACTTTTTATGTATGAAGGGAAATGTTATGAGGAGGTATGTAACCCAAGGTAGAGAAGCTTATACTAAGACAGGGCTTCTATAAGTTCATATTATAGGAGGAAAATTGAATATGTGAAAAAACGATGAATAAGGAGGAAAAAATGGATAAAAATATTTATTCAAGCGTAACCTACTTGAAAGAGCGTGGGAACTTTCAGTTGCAAACATCGCCGGAGGCTTTTTTTGGAGCCAACTCCATTCCTAACGAGCAGATTTCTAAACTTGCCTATTCTGTTGAAGCACAAGCGGCTTTGTTAGCGATAAGCCTCTGCGCTTGCGGCGAGATTGAAAACTTGCCGTTTGTATACAAAGACCCGGACTCCCCCTACCCGTATCTTCAGCTAACGGAAACAGTCCGAGTTTACCTTATGATTGATGCCGCAACCCTCGAGATATACGTCAACTATTACGAAGATACACGTTACATATAATTTAAACAGTGCAATAGTTCTCCAGTTAGCTTTTCCGAGAACATATGTTACCTATAATTTTAATGGTTAGATTACAAGGAAGAAGGATGAGGTTTATCCCTTTCCTCCTTCCTTACCCTTAGGAGAATATAATATGGTAAATGAAAATTCTATTGATGTTTCTCTTTTTACGGTGGAAAATGAGAAATCTGTATCTGAATTATTTCAGTCTATAAATAGTATTCACAACGACGCAGAGGAAAATGAAAAAATTTGGTCTGAAATATCGGATAAAATAACAGACTCGGTTATAAATTCCGAAGAAAAAATTAAAAATAAAATGATAAATACATATAAAGTTTTTTTAGAGTCTTTACAGTCGGTCGTAAACAAGCAATTAGAAGAAATAACATCTATGATTGATGAGACCACCTTTGGTGATACGATTGAGAAAGATTTTTTAGATACTTTATTAAAATTCAGAGAGCAAAAACATCAGGCTATGGCAGATATTTTGGATGCAAAAGAACTTGAAATATACGATATGGTTGTTCTGCATGACTATATTTGTAAGATTTCTGAAAGATATTCAACGCCCCCCGATAAAGATATACATAGTCTATATTTTTTCAACTCCTGGATGGAATATTTTAATATGTCGGTTTGCATGAAAAATCAGAAAGAATGTGATAAGAAAATTGTAAAAAATTATATGATGCGAAAACATGAAGATGATTTTTTTGCAGTAAAAAATAGTTATGAGGTATATAAAATTCAAGGACTATTATCTACATCTATATATCAGCAGCGAAAGAAATTAGGTTTAACACAAAAACAGTTACAGGAAAGAAGTGGGGTTGATCATACTACTATTGCAAAAATTGAAAAATTGCAGCAGCCAACAACTCTTGAAACTGCCGTAAAATTATTAAGTTCTCTAAACATTGAAATTGGATTTTGTGCTTCTTCTCGAGATATTTCTTAAATTTTATGTTTTTCAAAGGATGGTATCCTATATGCGTTACTTACGAAAACATTGTTATTCATCTGCAGTAATGAAAAGGGACTATAGAAATAACCTAAGTTATACATAGCTGTTTTTAATAATAAAATTGTATATCTCATTGCTTTGTTTTATAATGTATGCTATAATGTATGCATATCATAAATAATAACATAAAACACTTATATAAGGACTTGCTTACGGCAGGTCCTTTTTTTGTGAAAACTGTAGCAGTATATGCTCAAATAAAAAAGGGAAGAAAGAATAATTCTTATTCTTTTCTCTATGACACATGCTTACAAAACTTTCCATACCTGTCAGTCACCATCATGTTTCATCGTTTCACTAAATAATATCAAATAATATCAAATTTGACTGTCCGGTATAGAGAATTTTTTGTATATATAAGATAAAAAAGAAAAGAGGTGATGCTATATTTTTCCTGAAAAAGAAGATATAGAAAAGCTAAGAGAAAAATTCCCGGTTGGTATAAGGGTAAAACTTAAGAAAATGGACGATCCCCAAGCTCCTCCAATAGGAACATTGGGTACCGTGGTTGGTGTAGATGCTATTGGTTCTCTTCTTATGAGCTGGGATAACGGTAGCAGCTTAAATGTTGTATATCAGCAGGATGAAGTGGAAAAGCTAAATCCACAAATGTGAATACAAGACGAATAGATAATGAAATTCATTGTCTTATTTTTTTGTATGTGGTATACTATACATATCATATAAACAATAAAATATAAAACTTACATAGGACTTGCCAGTGGCAGGTCCTTTTTTATTTAAAAAGAAAGGAGTCTGAATGGAAAACGAAGAAGACTTATTAGAAAGAATTGCTATTTATTTGGCAGAGCAGGTTATTATTCAGCAGACATGCTGGAATTATTAACCGTTTTACACCCGTCAACTTAATAACACGTAAGAAAAAGGAGCTTATAAAATAGCTTCTTTTTTATTTCAAGGAGGATTGTATGAAACAGAAAAAACTTGGTCTTATACTGGTGATTATCGGAATGGCATCCTGCGGAATAGATATGGATATGACTTACCTTCTTTTATTCGGTAGTATCGGTCTCATGCTTATCTTTTCTAAACAGGATGTTTTTAAGGAAGAAGACTTTACCAGTGAAAACGAGCGAAAAGACACAAAAAGGAACAACACCTTTACCAAAAAGGCAAGTTAGGAGGTTTGTATGAAAAGACGGATATTTTTTGATATGGACGGTGTTCTTGCCAAGTGGGAAGACGCTCTTATTGAAGAGATAGCCGCTCCCGGTTATTTTCTTCACAGGAAACCCGATTATAACATTTTGTCTGCATTTAATGAAGTTGTGGAAAGTGGTCTTTATGAGGTATTTATATTATCCTCTGTTTTTAAGGACGATCACAGTGCTGCTGAAAAGCTTAAATGGCTTAGAACGTATGGAGTAAAACTGGATGAGCAGCACATTCTCTTTTCTATTTACGGCTCCAGCAAAAGCGATTACGTTCCAGAACAAAGACCGGATGACATTCTGGTTGATGACTTTTCCTATAACTTACGAACCTGGCATGGTATCGGTATTAAATACCTGAACGGTATCAATGCAACAAAAGGAACCTGGAAAGGCTTTACCGTTTCCGGTAATAGCAGCAGCACCTATATAGCGGCAACCATTATGGCTATTTCAAATATGATAAATGTCGCCTAAGAAGGAGGACTCCCCTATGGATTATACCATGGAAATTTCTGTTTACTTCGCAGAAGACGAAAAAGAGCATATCGAAACATTTTACGGTTCTACCGTAGAAAACTTAAAAAACAAAGTCACTCCCCAGTATATTAACCACATTGGAAAGCAATACAGTATGCTCCCTGGGGAAGTTGTAATTACCTGCACCATATGTCATAACGGAGAGTATGTTGACAGTGAAGAATTTTTTGCAGAATACCATCCCAAAAAAATTCTTGATTTTGCTATCGCATAATCCATTTTGCATCTGCAGGAAAAAAGAAAAATCATACTGGTACCAAGCGGGTGCCGGTATGATTTTTATATGACAGCAACAGTAACAATGTATACTCAGTATACATTGTTATTTTTTTTGTATAATATTTGACATTTATATATGTATAGTATACACTTAGTATAGTAATTGATTTACTAAATATACAGCTACAGAAAAGGAGAATACCATGAATAAAACAGAACTTGTTGCCGCAGTTGCGGAAAAAGCTGGCATCAGCAAATCCGATGCGGAAAAAGCATTGAGCGCATTTACCAGCGTCGTTACAAAAGAATTAAAGAACGGAGAGCGCATCCAGTTGGTCGGCTTCGGTACATTTGAAACCGCTAAAAGGAAAGCCAGAGAAGGCAAAAATCCCCAGACAGGTGAAAAAATCAGTATTCCTTCCAGCTTACTTCCTAAATTCAAACCCGGCAAATCGCTCAAAGATGCCGTTAATGGTTAAGCTTATTCCTTATTTTTACATAATCCTCTCATCCCTCCCTTAGGGGAGGGCTCCGGACCTTTAGCTCAGTCGGTAGAGCGGCGGCCTCATAAGCTGTTGGTCGTTGGTTCAAGTCCATCAAGGTCCATGCAGATTTTGTTGCCTCCTCAATGCAATATTATCTGACCTATCCCCATCCCTGCGGTTATCCTGCAGGGATATATGAGAATGTGGCAGCTATCCGGATGCTGCAGGCAGAATATTTTTGCTTCCATAAATGGTGAAGGTTCAACTCCTTCCTTTCTCTCTTCGTTCAGAGTCGTTGCCATTTCATATAACGCCACGACTTCATGAAGACTATGAGGTTGCCACCTTGTAGTCTTTTTTGTTATTATTCACCATAAAAAAGCAAATACCCATTTCTGCTTTTTTTATATAGCATATTAAGATTAGAACTATAAAAAAGCTAAAGGAGAATACCAAATGAACATGATGAAAAATTTATTGACCTGTACCAACGAGATGCGGAATGCCCGCAGCAAACGAAATTTAAGATTACCATATTTTAAAGAGCTGAAACTACGGATGTACGACAGAAAGCACCACATATCAACCAGCTGGGATAATAAATCCTTTCCAGAGAAGTATGCTGACGACCTTGCTCATGAGTACATCAATAAAGAACCCGAAAAACCCAAACAGGGCACAGACTATTCCACAAATACATATTATAAGCTGGCAGCATCCGGAGAAACCATCAACGGACGCCTTCGCAACGGAGAAAATACCGATATGGACATCATCAACATGGTAAAATCCAATCATACCAAAGCTTCGCTTATTCTGTACCGCGGAGTCTGTGATGATGTTTATGAAAAAATGCTGCTTAATGCAAAAGATATTCCAGATGTCGATTACGTGGAACGCGGTTTTTTGTGCTGCTCTTTGGTAAAAGATCACCATATAAATGGAGATATATGTTTTCGTATTTTTGTTCCGAAAGGAACCCCTGCGGCATATATGGGGTCTGTAAGTAATGAACCAGGATATTACGAAGTGGATGTACTGTGCAGCAGTAAACTGAAGATTATATCTATAGACAGTGAATTTGTCAACTGTGAGCTTGTCGGGTTTACATCAAAATATACCTCCTGCTAATCCATGGAATTTTGACTTCATTTTTAGCATCATGGTATAGTATACATATAGATACTACATATGAGGTTAAAGTATGGATATTGAAACTACACCGAGAAAAAAAGCATTATTGGAAAAGCGGGGAATTTATACGACAGAAGACCTTCTTAATTTTCTTCCGCGTAAATACTATGATTACACGCACGTATATAATGAAGTTACGCCATCCATGGATGGCGTAACCGGTTGTTTTGTAGGGCGGTTAGACGGTCTTAAAAAGAAGGCTACCTCTAATAAGTGCTCTGCCATAATCTTTAAGCTTTTTCTTAAATCCGGTCGCAATATAAACGTAACAATCTTTGCCCAGGCATACCTCTGGAACAGTCTCATAAGCAAGGAAAAAAGAATGGTGGCAGTATGCGGTACTTTAAGCTATCATCAGACTTACGGTTTTTCCATAACTGACCCGAAGCATGTCGTTGATTACGCAAAAATAAATACTGTAACAGGGATAGAGACAGAATACAGTCATATTTCCGGGATTTCACAGGAATATATGGTAAAGCTCATTGATGAGGCACTGGATAACTATACCGATACCCCCATTGACAAGGATTTGCTTCAAAAATACAAAATGGCATCCCTCCCCGGAATAAAACAGGCATACCAGATGCTGCATCATCCTACAGATATGAATATAAGCAGGGCGCAGCAACGAATAGTAATAGACCGCATGTTAAAGTCTGAACTGGAAATGGTGCATAAAGAACGTCAGTACTGCAAAGGTACCACCGTTACCATTAAATCCACCAAAATTACGCAGAGTATCATATCTTCCCTTCCCTATTCGCTTACAACAGACCAGGAGAAATATTTTGAGCAGATGAAGCATAGTTTACGAGAGGGAAAAAGAATATCGGCTCTTATACAGGGAGATGTTGGATGCGGAAAAACCATGATAGCCATTCTGATGCTTTTTTTAATGGCGGAAAACGGGTTTCAAGGAGAGATAATGGCTCCCACTGCCATTCTTGCCAGACAGCATTATGAAGAAATCAAAAAATATGGTGATACCTATGGGATAAAAGTTGCCTACTTTGATGGAAAAGTAACGGCGGCTGCCAAGAGAAAAATTGCTGAAAAAGTTGCCTCGGGAGAGATAAGCATAGTGGTAGGAACCCAGGCGCTTGCCTCAAAATATTTAACCTATTCCAGGCTTGGATTGGTCATCATAGACGAGGAACACCGGTTTGGCGTTAAACAGCGGAATGCGCTCCTTGACGAGTCAGTACACGGTGTAAATACCATCCTGATGTCGGCAACTCCCATTCCCAGAACGCTTGCCAGCTCCATTCACGGAAATTCCATGGAGATAATGGATATTCATTCTATGCCCGCCTGCAGGAAACCCGTACAGACAGCCACCTGTAAAACAGACAATGCTATATTCCGGTTCATGGAAAAGGAACTGGCTGCCGGAAGACAGGCGTATGTCGTTTGTCCTCTTATCGAAAAAAACGAGGATGCAGAGGTAATGAAGGATATTATAAGTGTCAATGAAACTTATGATATCTATAAAGAACATTTTGGGTCATTTTATAACATAGCCATGCTTAACGGCAAAATGTCAGAGAAAGAAATAAATGAGATCATCCAGCAGTTTAAGGAGGGCAAAGTTCATATCCTTATTTCAACCACGGTTGTGGAAGTCGGTGTTAATGTACCGAATGCCAGTGTAATTGTAATTTCCAATGCAGAACGGTTTGGTCTTGCAGCCATGCATCAGCTACGGGGAAGAGTCGGCAGAGGAGAATATAAATCCTATTGTATATTAAAGTCTTCTGCAACGGAAAATGAACGGCTGCAGACCATGGAAACATGTGCAGATGGATTTTCCATAGCAGAAAAAGATTTGCAATTAAGAGGAGCTGGTGATATGATTGGAATAAAGCAATCGGGTAATACAGAATTTATTGAATATATTCTTCGCTATCCGAATATGTATGAAGTAATTAAGAAACTGGCAGTTGATATTGTAGATAGAGAATAAATAAATAGGATTTTTTTATACAACAACAAATTTAATTTTACTACATAAAAGATTTTTTATTCTTTAAAACACAAAAAATCCTGTAAATAAGGGATAAAAAGAACCTTATACATACCGAAACAGGGATAACTCCTTCCATAAATTAGGACAGGTTAATGCTTTTAAAGGGATAACATCGTATCTTTTTTGGGAGAAAATGCCATTCTTATATGGGATAACTCCCTACTTTTTTTAGGCAGCTTTGATGAAAAAGGCTGCCTTTTATAATACCTTTTTTAGGATACCTACTACTTTTTTTGCGCAGGGGTAAACTTCACTACTTTTTTGGGACAAAATGCAGTATTATACTACCTTTTTTAGGTGATAAACCTGCAGTACGGTAACTTCATTACTTTTTTGGGATATAAAATACTTTTTTTAGAGTAAGAGGCTACCTTTTTGGGGCTCATATTCGTTTTGGGGAGTGTAAATAGCATAACTTCACTACTTTTTTGGGACGAAAATAATGTAGGTAGGAGATGAATAATCCTAAATTTGTAGTGAAAAAAATAGTACGTTCACAAAATAGGGAAAGACGGCAAATGAAATCCCCAATATATAGGGTAACATATGCTTTTTCATTACAAAAATGGGATGAAAAGCGCATAAATACGGCATTTGTCCTAAATTAGTAATGAAAAAAACAGGATTATCCCATATTGGTAGTGAATAAAAAAAATCCTTGTCTGTCCTAAATCGGTAGTGAAAAAATGAAATAAACAATATTTTGGGGTGGCTGAAAACCAGTAAATACAAGATATTTGAAAGAATTTCATTTTCATTACTGATTTGGGATATTTTTGATTGACAGTGCAGGTGCTTGTCTATATAATGATAAAAGAACTTCAATACTAAAATGGGATGGTAGATTATGGAGAGCGAAAGAAAAAATGAAATAGTAGCGTACAACAATACCTACTATGATTATCCAAAGTCAAACTTTTTAATCTCGGCTGTATATAAATCCACACTGTATGAGAACAAACTTATGGCAATGGGGTTACATAGTATTGCTTCCGGGCAGGCGGAAATAACGCCGGAGGGATACATGATTGCACGATTTTCCCATGCGCAGATAAAGAGACTCTTCAATGTAAAGTCTTCCGGACTGTATGATGTGCTGAAAGAGTCTGCCAGGAGAATGATCAACCGTCCTATTTTCATGGAAGATGAAATCGACAAACGGTTTAAATATATAAATGCGGTTATTGATGCGCAGTATGAAGATGGGATATTCTCCATTCGTTTCCATAAGGACTTAAAGCCTATGATTGCAGAGATCAAGGAAAACTTTACCATGCTAAATCTGGAAATGATGGCGTCATTTAAAAGTGTTTACAGCTTCCGGCTTTACGAACTTTTAAAGAGCAAGGCATACGACCCCAAAAAGAGCAATCCCCGTTCAGGAAGTTTTGAAATTCATTACCAACTTGCAGAGCTCAAGCTTCGCATCGGGGCTGTTAATTCCGATTTAACCAAAGTAAAAAGGGTTCTGGAAAAAAATGATAAAACACCTGATTATGAAAAAGCGGTTGAGGTAGCGGATGAAAAAACGTATGACTCCTGGACCAACTTTAAGAACAAGGTGTTAAATCCAAAGGTACTGGAAGAAATAGCGGAAAAAACGGAAATGACGGTATCTTATATACCCCTAAAAAGAGGAAAGGGCGGGAAGGTACACGAAGTTTTATTCTATGTAACATATAAGGAACAGAATACGAAAAAAGAAAAGATTATAGCCTGTTCCCTCACAGATGACGAGAAGGATGACTTCATTGATGAGGTACATGGATTTTTAGATGTGAAGCTAAAGTCCAAAGACATCAGGAAGATAGCGGAAGCTGCGGAATATGACATGGAAAAGGTAAAGAAAGCAAACGCGGCTTATGAGGCATATTCCGCAAATAATGATGTGGAAAATGTAGTTGGTTTTTATATTAAAGCCATACAGGAAGATTATGATGTGACCAAAAGTCAGAAGCCGAAAAAAACAAAATCCCAAACTTTTTCAAAGAAATATCCTGCTTTTAACAGTTTTAACCAGTTTGAACAGCGGGACTATGACTGGGATGAGCTTGAAAAAAAATTTTTAGCATGTGATGCAAGAGGAGAGAAGCGATAAAAATGGAAAATAAATTACACATTTATAATACCCTTACCAAGAAGGAAGAATTGTTTGTGCCCAATACGGACGGCAAGGTGG
>ERZ791908.88-NODE-88-length-128572-cov-40.952473_pt1 | contig 128572 bp, 122 predicted proteins | sample MGYA00510144_ERZ791908 | MGnify/ENA primary metagenome ERZ791908 (study PRJEB30046, sample SAMN00792105) | human gut metagenome | study: EMG produced TPA metagenomics assembly of the A metagenome-wide association study of gut microbiota in type 2...
ATCTCTTCGATCGCAGTATCCGGTTTTCAAGGTTCGCTGCGCTGTCTGCGTCCCGGATTTCCGGGTGCGCTTGAGCGCGAGGAATAACAATACGCTCCTCCCCCGCCCTGCGCCAGCACATTCCTGCCTCTGCACAGTTTCTGCACAACTGCTGAAAAGAGCGCCCTCCGGCGCCCTCTTCAGCATCCCCTCTTTTCAGCCGTCTCAGAACGACTCGAGCATGCCCACGCTCGACTTGAGCAGGGCATCGCGCTCCTTTGCCGTATGGGCCTCTGCATAGACCCTGACGGTCGGCTCGGTCCTCGATGGCCTCACCATCGTCCATGACCCATCATCGAAGGTCAGCTTGAGCCCGTCGCCATGCGATACCTGTGAGGGTGCCTTGCCAGCCACGCTTGGCGGATTGAGGCCGGGAAGCAGGAGGCGGAACGACTCTATCGCCCCATAGTCGAGGCGCACATCGCGCCTGCCGTAGAAGAAGGAGCCGATATTCTGGTCGAGCTCTTCCACAAGCTCGCTCAGGTGCTTCCTGCGTGCAGCGACATATTCGACAAGAAGGAGCGCGGCCAGAAGGCCATCGCGCTCCGGGAAATGGGATGGCAGGCAGACCCCGCCATACTCTTCGGTCGCCAGGAGCACGTCTCCATCCCACATCTCGCTGTAGAGAGGTCCGAATCCGACGAGCGTCTCTGTCATATCGAGCCCCAGGCGCTCTGCCTGCGTCTTGATGCTTGCCGAGCACGAGATAGTGGCCACGATGCGGCCCGTCTCATGCCGGTCACTTGCCAGATGGTCCATAAGGAGCGGCACGAAGGCCTTCGGTGCGAGCAGCACTCCCCTGTCATCCACCGCTGTTGCACGGTCTGCATCCCCGTCGAAGACGAGGCCGAAATCTGCGTGCTGTGCGACGATGCTGCGTTCGCATTCGTCGACCCAGGGCTCTGTCGGATCGGGATGGATGCCGCCGAAGTCGGTGCTCGGACCTCCGTGGATCTCTGACACCTCGCACCCCATGCCGCGCAGAAGCTCTGCCATATAGCCTGAGGCTGCCCCATACATGGGGTCCACGAGGACCTTGAGATGGGCCGAGGCGATGAGGTCACAGTCGACCTTCGATGCGATGTCAGCCAGATAGGCAGTCATGAGGTCGGCATGCTCGAACGTGCCGCGCTCGAGAGGTGCGACAGGCGCGATGAGCTCCTCGACCTCATCCATGAATATGCGGGAGGCAGGGCTTCCGTCTGCCATGCGCAGTATCACTCCGCCGTAGTCGGCATCGGCCTCGGAAGCCGTGATCATGATGCCGCCTACAGCCATTGCGTCCTGTGCAAGGTTCCAGCCGAGTGCAGGCAGAGGACAGGGCCTGTCCGACACCTTCACATGCAGGCCTGCCGCAGCAAGAACGCCCGCCGCGACATCTGCGAGTTCGCAGGCATCGCGGCGGGTATCGTATCCGACCAGTATCGTTGCGCCGGAACGCGTATCCGACCAGAGGACGGCAAGCGCCTCTGCGATGCGGGCGACCGACGAGGCATCGAACCCCTCGCCATAGCGTGCCCGCCAGCCACGCGTTCCGAACCGGATGATTCCCATAAGGCTCCTAGAGCTTGACCTCCCCGAGCGCCTCCTTGAAGGCAGTCGCCAGGCTGGGGTCTTCGAGTGCCATGCGTGCGTTCGTGGCCGCCCAGGCTGCAGGAGTGCCGGTATCGCAGCCCTCTGCCGGATCGACCACCAGAGCGTACATTTCCTCTTCGTCAAGCAGCTTCAGCATCGAATCGGTGAGCTGGATCTCTCCGCCGGCGCCCGGCGCCTGCGTTGCCAGGAGCTCCATGACGCGAGGGGTAAGGAGATAGCGGCCGACGATGAAGAGGTGGGACGGTGCGTCCTCCTTCTTCGGCTTCTCGACCATGCCCGAGAGCTTCCAGACCGCGCCTTCAGACTCGGGATCGGTGACATCTGTGCCGTCGAGCATGCCGACACACTCGCCGGCGACGATGCCGTAGCGGCTGACCTGGTCCTCAGGAACGGGCGCCACCGCAATGACAGAGCAGTTGTTGTGGGCCTTCGAGACCTCTGCCATCCTCACGCACATCTGGCGGTCAGGCACGAAATAGTCGCCGAGGAGGACAAAGAACGGGTCTCCGTCCATCTTGTCTGCTGCGCAGTGGATGGCATGTCCGAGTCCCAGCGGCTTCTCCTGGTAGACGAAGGAGACCGGAAGCGCGCTTGCTGCTGCGACCTTTTCTGCCAGCGCATCCTTGCCATGGGCATGCAGATATGCCTCGAACTCCTCGTCCTTTGCGAAGTAGTGCTCGATCTGCGGCTTCATGCGGGAGTTCACGATCACGACCTCGTCGACTCCCTCAGGCTCGAGTGCCTCTTCCACGACGTACTGGATGACCGGCTTGTCGATGACGGGAAGGAGCTCCTTCGGCGTGCACTTCGTGGCCGGGAGGAAGCGGGTTCCGAGTCCTGCAGCAGGAATGATGGCTTTCATGGAATTGACCTTTCAGAAGCATTGTTCAGTCATTTGCACTATCAGTCAGCCTGTTCAGGATAGCGCTCATTGCCTTGTACATGCCACCCATCGGCTTGTGCGGCCCGACATTGCGCCGCAGACGGCACAAATCTGCCTGTCTTGCACGGATGCTCCACAATTGGGGCCCCGAGTCTCCATCCCTAGAGATCGAGCTGGTCGAACGTGTCTGCCATGACGCCAGCCATTTCAGGGCCGGCACCTTTGCCCGGGCCGACAAGGCGGATGCCAGCACGTACAAGGTCGGCTATAGCCGTCGCCACGGCATGCATGCTGTCGAGGCGCGAGCGGTCCGTCCGGGCGCCGCGCTCCGTCGTGTCGGCAATGCGCACGAGCAGAGATACGCCTGCCTCAGCCGCTGCCTCGGACAGACGGTCCGAAAGCGCGCAGGCGCTGACCGCATCGAGCCCTTCGACACCGAGCGTGGCAAGCCCCAGCTTTCCTGCTTCTGCCACCGCATCGAAGACCGAGGCTCCGTCTGCGAGATTGTGTCCGGAGTCGAGCACGACAGAGCCGATGATCGGACGGTAAGCTCCCAGCTCGCGGGCGATTGCCGCATAGCCTGCACCCTTGGCAGCAGCCCTCAGGTGCGCCAGATCAGGCATCGAAGCCAGCAGCAGCCCATGCACGCCCTTCGAGATGAGGCGGCGCGCCTCATCCTCATAGGCCCTCACTGCTTCATCTTCTGACGAGGCATCGTCCAGGCAGCTCGGACCGAGCGCGCCTACGACGAAGGGGGAAGCACTCCTGAAGGCAAGACGCACGCCACGCGCGCAGGCATCCTCCATGCGGATGCCAGTGTCTTCCTTTGCAAGCGTCGGTGCCGAGCAGCGCTCCGTGAACGTCACGGCGACATCTGCACCCACATCGTGATAGATTCTGTGGGCATGGGCCACCGTCTCCTGCTCGAACATGAGCCATTCAGCGTCGGTCACCTCTTCGCCCGACGGGAACTCCGACAGGATGTAGCGGATATCCCCCGGGAAGACGAGCGTGCCCTTCCCATCAGGCGCCAGAAGCTCGCTCAGGCTCTGCGCCGCCTCATCATCTGCATCAAGCTCAGCCATAGGCCCTTACCTCTCGAATGTCACGCCCTGCTTCTTCATGTACTCGATCCAGCGCTTCTGCGTATCGTGGGAGAGTGCATGCTCCATGAGGCAGGCCTCTTCGTCTGCCGTCTCGGGCTCGACACCCAGATCGTTTGTGAGGAAGCTCCTGAGCACGCGGTGGCAGAGCCACACGTGCGCAGCGTATTCCTTGCCTTCCGGCGTGAGCGTGACCTTGCCATAGCGGGTCTGCTCGACCATGCCGGATTCCTTGAGCGTCGAGAGCGCCTTGTTGACGGAAGCCTTCGAGACCCCGAGCTGTTCAGCCACATCGACCGACCGCACGCCGTCCGTGCTTACCGCCTCTTTCGAAAGCCGGTAGATCGACTCGAGGTAGTCCTCGTTTGCCATCGTCAGGCTATGCTCCGGCGCGATATCGTTTCTTGCCATATGCTTCTCCGCATCCAAAGTTGCTGTCTGCGTTCTCTTACCCATCTTGGGCGCATCTGCATGCAGCCCATTTCAGACGAGCATACCAGACCCTGCCTCCGCATGAAAAAAGGGCACAGCCTTGAAAGCTGCGCCCTGAAACGTTCAATGAGTTCCTATCAGAGGAAATCCTCGTCGTCGGCCTCGATCGTCTTCCTCACGACGTGGGCTCCGAGGGACTGGAGCTTGTCGACGAAGCGCTCGTAGCCGCGGTCGATATGGTGGATTGCCGATACTGTCGTCGTACCTTCCGCGACAAGGCCTGCCATCACAAGGGCAGCGCCACCACGGAGATCGGGCGACTTCACCTGGGCACCCTGCAGGGTCTTGACGCCGTGCACGATTGCGTGGTGTCCCTCGATCTTGATGTCTGCTCCCATGCGGTTGAGCTCGGAGGCAAACATGAAGCGGTTCTCGAAGATGTTCTCCGTGATGATGCAGGTGCCTTCGGCAAGCGCGAGCACGCACATGGTCTGGGCCTGCATATCGGTCGGGAATCCCGGATACGGAAGCGTCTGGATATCGACAGGACGCAGGCTTCCCGTGCGGGACACGGTGCAGCAGCGGCTGCCGCGCTCGACCTTCATGCCCATCTCTTCGTACTTCCTGAGCACGAGCCCCAGATGCTGCGGCTCGAAGCCGCGGACCGTGATCGGATCCTTCGTGAGTCCTGCCATCGCGAGGAAGGTGCCCGCCTCGATGCGGTCGCCGACGACCGCATGCTCGACCGGGTGGAGCTCCTTCACGCCTTCGACCTCGATGATCGGAGAGCCTGCACCCTTGATGCTGGCGCCCATCTCGTTCAGCATGTTCGCGAGATCGACGATCTCAGGCTCGCGTGCGGCGTTGTCGATGGTCGTCGTCCCTTTTGCGAAGACGCTTGCCATCATCAGGTTCTCTGTCGCGCCGACCGAAGCGAACTCGAGCGTCACCATGGCGCCCTTGATGCCATCAGGTGCCGACGCATGGATGTTGCCGTGGTCGATCTCGAACTTCACGCCCAGGGCCTCAAGGCCCAAGATGTGCATATCGATCTTGCGGGCGCCGATGTTGCAGCCGCCAGGCATAGCGACAATGGCCTTGCCGAAGCGGGCAAGCAAGGGGCCAAGCACTGCCGTGGAGGCGCGCATCTGGGCAACGAGCTCATAGGGCGTCTCCCACTTGTCCACGTTCGAGGTATCGATCACGAGGGTATGGGTGTCGCGCACCTCGATTGTAGCGCCGAGACGCTTCAACACCTTCCCCATCACATGGACATCCGAGATGTTCGGGACGTTCGTGAGCGTCGTCGTGCCGGGCGCCATGATCGTTGCCGCCATGAGCTTCAGCGCGGAGTTCTTTGCACCCTCGACCGTTACCTCGCCTGTGACGGGATAGCCGCCCTCTATCTGGATAACTTCCATGTACTTCCTATCTATGCGGTCTGCTTGGCCGCAGCCGTCGGCGCTTCCTTCAGAAGGAGGTCGCACCAGTCGATCTTGTTCTGGTAGTACGCACGGCGGTGGTCGTCTTCCGGCAGGGCGTTCTTTGCATTGAGCGCCTTCTGCTTCGTCTGCTCGACGACGACAGGATCGATATCGTCGATGTCGCGGGCATGGTCGGCCAGCACGATGACCGTGTTGTTGTCGATCTCGGCATAGCCGCCGGAAATGACGATACGACGCAGGTCGCCGCCATCCTCCTTGCGGCGGGTGATGCGCATGACGCCGTCGCCCAGAGCGAGGATCTCAGAGGCATGGCCCGGCCAGACGCCGACTTCGCCGGTATATGAGACAAGCACGACATGGGCGATAGGCCCCTCAAGGAGGAGCCTATCCGGTCGCACTATCTGACAGGTGAGTTCTGCCATCTGTACTTCCCTACTCAGCCTCGGCGGAGCCCTCCGCCTCGGCCTTCATCTTTGCTGCACGTGCACGGACATCGTCGATGTTGCCGGCATTGCGGAATGCCTGCTCGGGGATATCGTCGCATTCGCCGTCGATGATGGCAGCAAACGAGCGGACGGTATCTTCGACCCTAACGTAGACGCCCGGCTGGCCCGTGAACTTCTCGGCCACGTGGAACGGCTGGGAGAGGAACTGCTGGACCTTGCGGGCACGGTTGACGGTCTGGCGCTGCTCTTCGGAGAGCTCGTCCATACCGAGAATGGCGATGATGTCCTGGAGGTCGGAGTACTCCTGCAGGATCTCCTGCACGGCCGTGGCGACACGGTAGTGCTCTTCGCCGACGACAGCGGGGTCGAGGGCGGAGCTGGAGGAGGCAAGAGGATCGACTGCCGGGTAGATGCCAAGCTGGGTAATGGCACGCGAAAGGACCGTCGTGGCGTCGAGGTGCGTGAACGTCGTGGCAGGTGCCGGGTCGGTCAGGTCGTCTGCCGGAACATAGACTGCCTGGACAGACGTAATCGAACCCTCGCGCGTCGAGGTGATGCGCTCCTGCAGGTCGCCCATCTCCGTTGCGAGCGTCGGCTGGTAGCCGACTGCGGAAGGCATGCGGCCAAGAAGTGCGGAGACCTCAGAGCCTGCCTGCGAGAAGCGGAAGATGTTGTCGATGAAGAGCAGGACGTCCTGGCCCTGATCGCGGAAGTACTCTGCGGTCGTAAGGCCGGCAAGAGCGACACGAAGACGTGCTCCAGGTGGCTCGTTCATCTGTCCGTAGACCAGGCAGGTCTTGTTGATGACGCCAGACTCGCTCATCTCGAGGTAGAGGTCGGTACCCTCACGGGTACGCTCGCCGACGCCGGTGAAGACGGACGTGCCGCCGTGCTCCTGCGCCAGGTTGTTGATGAGCTCCTGGATCAGGACGGTCTTGCCGACGCCTGCGCCACCGAAGAGGCCCGTCTTGCCGCCGCGGACATACGGCTCCAGGAGGTCGATGGCCTTGATGCCGGTCTCGTAGACCTCCATGGTCGTCGTCAGGTCCTCGAAGGCAGGTGCCGGACGGTGGATCGGATAATACGCGAGTCCCTCAGGCATGGGCTTGCCGTCGACCGGCTGGCCCATGACATTCCAGACGCGGCCGAGCGTTGCCTCGCCGACCGGCATCATCATAGGCTGGCCCGTATCCTTGGCTTTGAGGCCACGCTGCATGCCGTCGGTCGATGCCATGGCGACCGTACGGACGACACCGTGCGGAAGCTGGGACTCGACTTCGAGCACCACATGGACCTTGCCCATGGGGGTCTCGCCGTCGACGATGAGGGCGTTGTAGATGTCAGGCACCTGGTCGTCGAACGCGACGTCGACGACAGCGCCGACGATGCGCACGACGGTGCCGACACCGGCGCTATGCTTGCGGTAGTCGCGCGCAAGCGCCTCGAAGTCGACGCTGTTCTTTTCTTGTTCTGCCATCAGTTGTCCTCCAATGCGGACGCACCGCCGATGATCTCGTTGAGCTCGGTAGTGATGGAGCCCTGCCTGACGCGGTTGTACATGCGCGAAAGCGATGTGATGACCTCGTTCGCGTTGTCCGTAGCAGACTGCATGGCGCGACGGCGTGCGCCATGCTCTGCTGCGGCGGAGTCAAGCAGCGCGTGGAAGATGACCGTCCTGATGTAGGCCGGCATCAGATATCCAAGCACCTTGGAAGCGCTGGGGTCGAACGTGAACTCCGTATAGAGCTCGTGTCCGACGTGCTCGAGCGCTTCGGGATTGCGCGGCGCGTTAGGGATGACAAGATCCTCGGTACGCACGGGCAGGAGCTGCTCGGTGACCTTGTCCTGATCGACCCTGTTGCGGGCGTGCATGTAGTAGAGCATGACGCGGTCGATGGTCTCGGCCTTGTAGCCGTCCATGACATAGGAAGCGATACGGTCTGCCTCGTCCATCGTCGGCTCGGAGGAGATGCCCACGAAGGACATGACCGGCTCGAGGCCGCGGTAGGTGAAGTAGTCCGTAGGCTTCCTGCCGCACGTGATGAGGAGGCTCTTCTTGCCCTGGCGCTTCAGGGTCTCCATCTCATGCTGGACCTCGCGCTGGAGATTGATATTGAAGCCACCAGCAAGGCCGCGGTCGGATGCGATGAGGATGAAGAGGACGCACTTCTCCTTGTCGTGCGTGGCCAGGAGCGGCTGCGACAGGTCGACGCCGGCATTGGCGACGTTTGCGAGCATGCGCTTGATTGCATCCTTATAGGGTGCTGCCTGCTCGGCGCGCTCCAATGCCTTGCGGATCTTGGCGGTGGAGACCATCTCCATCGTCCTCGTGATCTGCATCGTCGCTGTGACGGAGGAGATGCGCTTGTTTATCTCGCGAAGGTTCGACATGTGCCGTGCCTCACGCCTTCTCGTTCTCGTCCGTGTCTTCCTCTTCCTTCTTCACGCCGTGCTTCTCGAGGAAGCTCGCCTTGAAGTGGTCGAGGTGCGTCCTGATCTGGTCGGCCATTGCGTCGGAGATGCGGTTCTTGCGAATCTCCTGGCGAATCCCGTCATGGCGGGTAGCCATGTACTGGACCATCTCATCCCTGAACGGGACGACGAGGTCGAGGTCGAGATCGTCGACGTAGCCTTCCTTGCCCGCGAAGAGCGTGAGAACCTGGTCGGCGACATCGAGTGCGGCATAGCGGCCCTGCTTCAGCAGTTCCGTCATGCGTGCGCCGTGGTTCAGCTGGTACTGGGTCGTTGCATCCAGGTCGGAGCCGAACTGGGAGAAGGCCTGCTTCTCGCGGTAGTATGCAAGGTCGGAGCGCAGCGTGCCTGCAACCTGCTTCATGGACTTCAGCTGTGCGGCGCCGCCGACACGAGACACCGAGATGCCGACATCGACTGCCGGGCGCTGGCCCTGGAAGAACAGGTTCGTCTGCAGGTAGATCTGGCCATCCGTGATGGAAATCACGTTCGTCGGAATATAGGCCGAGACATCGCCGTCCTGCGTCTCAATGATCGGGAGTGCCGTGAGCGATCCTGCGCCGTTGGCGTCAGAAAGCTTGCAGGCGCGCTCGAGCAGGCGCGAATGCAGATAGAAGATGTCGCCCGGGTAGGCCTCGCGTCCAGGCGGACGATGAAGCGTCAGCGACATCTGACGATAGGCCACGGCCTGCTTCGACAGGTCGTCGTAGACCACGAGCACGTGTCCGCCGTGATGCTGCGCATCTGCGGGATGGCCATGCTCGTCGTTGTACATGAAGTACTCGCCTATGGCAGCGCCTGCCATAGGAGCGATGTACTGCATAGGAGCAGAATCGGCAGCCGTAGCAGAGACGATGATCGTCTTGTCGAGGACGCCGTGCTGCTTCAGGGACTCGCGGATCGATGCAACCGTCGAGGCCTTCTGGCCGATAGCGACGTAGATGCAGATGATATCCGTGTCCTTCTGATTCACGATCGTATCGATTGCAATGGCGGTCTTGCCCGTCTTGCGGTCGCCGATGATGAGCTCACGCTGGCCACGTCCGATAGGCACCATTGCATCAACGGCAAGCAGGCCTGTCTGGACAGGCTCGCAGACCGGCTGGCGCTCCATGATGCCAGGAGCCTTGAACTCGATCGGACGGCGGTGCGTCGTGTTGATCGGGCCAAGACCGTCGATCGGCTGGCCGAGCGGATTCACGACACGGCCGAGCATCTTGTGGCCGACAGGAATGTCCATGACGCGACCGGTCGTGCGGCACTCGTCGCCCTCCTTGATGGAGTCGACTTCGCCGAACAGGACCGCGCCCACATCGTGCTCGTCGAGGTTCTGCGCCAGGCCGTACACGGTATGTCCCGTCTCAGAGCTCGTGAACTGCAGAAGCTCTCCTGCCATGGCAGACTTGAGTCCGGAGACACGGGCAATGCCGTCTCCGACCTGGGTCACCACAGACGACTCCTGCGTATCCACCGTGGCGGTCACGCCAGCCAGCTGGCTGCGCAGCTGCGCCATGATGGCTTCGGAGCTGATTTGGCTCACTATTCTTCACCTCCGAGGAAGGATGTAGAAAGCTTCTTCCTGATGTTGACGAGCTGCGCCTTCACCGAAGCGTCATAGCGGTTGCCACGCTCCTCGATGACGATGCCGCCGATGATTGAAGGATCGACACGCTCGACGAGATAGATCGGGGCCTTGAGGTCCTTCTCCATCTTTGCGCGTACCTCTCCCCTCAGCTTGTCATCCATCGGCACAGCTGTCGTGACCGTGACGGACACGGTCTTGTCATCCTGGTCGACCAGGGTCTTGTACTGATGTGCAACATCCTTTACAAGATCGAGGTCATTGTCCTCACGCATCGCCGTGAGGGTCTCGAGGACCTCAGGCGTGAACTTGACGGCATGCTGCCATTGGACAAGGTCGGCATTGGCTCTTCCCTCGGAACGGGCTGCATCGAGCAGTGCGCGGGTATAGGCCTCGACCTTCTCCTCATCATTCTTGCTTGCCATCAGCGCTACCTACTTCCGCAAGGTACTTCTCGGCCAGCTGACGCTGCTGATCCTGGGTCAGTCCATCGCCGATGATCTTGCTGGCGATTTCGACCGAGAGGTCGACGACAGAGCTGGAAATCTCGATCATGGCCTTGTGGCGCTCGGAATCGACCACATCGTGGGCCTTTGCGACGGTTGCGGCTGCATCCTTCTGGGCCTTGGCAAGCACCTTGGAGCGCTCGGCTTCGGCCTCCTTCTTTGCAGCTGCGACAATCTCGTCGGCCTGGCGGTTGGCATCTGCGAGACGCTTCTCGTATTCCTTCTTCGTCGCCTCGGCATCTGCCTTTGCCTTTGCGGCATCGTCCAGATCGCCCTTGATCTTGGCCTCGCGGGCATCCATTGCCTTCAGCACGGAAGGCCAGGCGAACTTCGCGAGAACGATCCAGATGATGATGAAGGCGATGCAGGCCGGGATGAACTCTGCCGGCCTCGGCATGAGCAGTGCCATGCCGCCCGAAGACTCCTCAGCAAATGCCAGCGTCGGGAGCGCAAAGGCGACGACGCCCGCCGCGCTCGCCGCTATACCGCGGAAGAAGCTGTTGTTCTTCAAATCCATATTGCTCCCTCTTTCCGCTTGCTGGCCTGGACTACATAATCGAGACGACGAAGCCAATCAGGCACAGAGCCTCGATGAATGCAGCTGCCAGGATGAAGACGGTAAAGAGTCGGCCCTGGACCTCGGGCTGGCGAGCCATGCTGTTTGCAACGTTGGCTGCAGAGAGGCCGATACCAAGTGCTGCACCAATGACGCAGAGACCGTAGCCAATAACGTTCACGATTCCTCCTTTGTCATTCGCCAGTCCTTATGGCCGGCGAATACCGAACTATGTACTAGCAGGAAGTCCCTGCGAGTAACCTCGAAGCTATTATTCTTCCGTGCTCTCGGCGCCGTTGATGTAGACGGCAGAAAGCAGAGTAAAGATATACGCCTGGATGAAGGCAATCATGAGCTCGACGCCGTAGATCATGATGAGCAGGACCATCCAGAGGGCAGACATGGCACCCGTGCCGACTGCAGCGGCAGAGATCGCACCATTGATGAGCGGCTCGAGGAAGATTGTGCACATGATTGCGAAGGTGCCCATGACGACATGGCCTGCGAACATGTTGCAGAAAAGACGGACGGCCAGCGTGATCAGGCGAAGGAACGTCGAGAAGACCTCGATGACCCACACGACGACGCGGATCGGAAGCATGAGGCCGGAAGGCGCGAGGCTCTTCACATAGCCCCAGAGGCCCTTCTTGCGCACGCCGATGTAGATGAAGTAGCAGAACGACATGAGCGCGATGGCGCCCGTGACACCGGTGGAGCCGGTGCCCGGCTTCCACGTCGGCAGCATGCCGATGTAGTTGCCGAAGAGAACGAAGAAGAAGAGCGTTGCAAGGAACGGGAAGTGCTTCCTCCACGTATCGCCGAGCATTGCCTTCGCGATATCGTTTCTGACGAACTCGATCAGGTACTCGACGCCGTTCACGAAGACGCCGTGCGGCACGAGGCTCGCGCTCTGCTTCTTCGTGAAGACGAGCAGCACAGCTACGCACAGAGCGCATGCAACGAGGAGCCAGAACGTATAGATCGTCAGGCCGAACGTCGTATCGCCGACAACCGCAGTCGGATAGAACGTATTTATGAGCTCGCTCATCGAATTCGAGACTTCGGCAAAGGCTTCGCCCACGATGACTACTTCCCTTCACTCACACATATCATGCTCAGTCTGAAGAGAGGGCGGAGCGTATGGCTTCGACTACCCATGCAGACAGGAACACGCCTATTGCTGATACCCCAAACATCAGGACATCTTTCGGTTTCAGCACGTACACCATAACAAATGCAGCCATCAGGAGAGCAAAGGAGAACACGGCTGCACCGAAGGCACGGCCCAGGCGCGCTTCTATCCTCTTCCTCCTGACCAGCTCCAGAAGGACAACGCCTGGCAGCGCCGCCAGAAGGCCACATATGAGCCCTGCCGCGGTCACGCCCAAGCGCTACCTCCTTCTTGCTGCAGCATTCGCGCTGAAAAACGTCTTCAGACAATATTCGTACCCACCGAGAATGTCCACTCATCCACCTAAACTCGGGTCTGCACCTCAGTTTCGACACATTTCTGACTTGCGTTCAAAAACAGGAGACACCCCCGGTGGGAACGGAATTACTTCGTGCCGTAGATGCGGTCTCCCGCATCGCCCAGGCCCGGCAGGATGTAGGCATCCTTGTTGAGCTCGCGGTCGAGCGCGCAGGTGTAGAGGCGCACATCCGGGTCGTAGTCGAGTACAGTGTGCACGCCTTCGGGAGCAGAGACGAGCGTGAGCGCACGGATGTCCTTCACGCCGGCCTCCCGCAGGAACTGGATTGCCGCTGTCATGGATCCGCCCGTGGCAAGCATCGGGTCGACGATCAGGCAGGTGCGCTTGTCCACATCGGGCGGGAACTTGCAGTAGTACTGGTGCGGCTCATGCGTCTCGGGATCGCGGTACATGCCCACGTGTCCCACGCGGGCAGACGGCACGAGGTCGAGGATGCCATCGACCATGCCAAGTCCTGCACGCAGGATCGGGATGATGGCGACCTTTTTGCCGGCGATGCGCTTGCAGACCGTCTTCTCGAGCGGGGTCTCGACCTCGACATCCTCGAGCGGGAAGTCGCGCATGGCCTCATAGCCCTCGAAGATGGCAAGCTCGGTCACGAGCTCGCGGAACTGCTTCGTGCTCGTGTTCTTGTCGCGCAGGATGTGGAGCTTGTGCTGCACGAGCGGGTGGTCGATGATCTGAAAGCGTGGATCGTTGATTTCTGCCATATCTAGCACCCCTCGGAATCGACGCCAGCAAACTTCGGATCGTCCTCGCGCATGATCTTCGTGACCCTGCGCTCATGCCTGCCACCCAGAAAGTCGGTCTCGAGGAACGTCTTCACGAAGTCCATGTTGTCGGAAAGCGACACGAAGCGGCCTGAGAGGCAGATGACATTGGCATTGTTGTGCTGGCGGGCAAGCTCTGCGAACTCATGCGACGTGATCGTCACTGCACGCACGCCCGGCACCTTGTCAGCCGTGATGGCCATGCCGAGGCCGGTACCGCAGATGAGGACGCCGAAATCGGCCTCTCCTGCTGCAACCTTGCGCGCCACCTTGTCGGCGTAGTCAGGATAGTCCACGGAATCGAAGCTCTCAGGCCCGAGGTCTTCCACCTCATGGCCCAGAGACTCGATGAACTGCACCATAGGCGGCTTGAAGCCGTATCCGCCATGGTCGGATGCTATGGCAATGCGCACGTCGTGCTCCTTTCAAAGGCTATACTCTTTTCCGATTATGGCACCAAACGCGCAGCTTGGCTATGTGCGCTCCTGCCTCACGAGAGGGCACGCTCAACAGCGCGGCGCCACCCTGCGATGAGGCGCGTGCGCTCTTCCTCTTGCATCTCGGGCACGAATGTACGCTCGATGCTCCGGAGCTGGCAGAGCTCTTTGCGCGAGCCCCAGACGCCAGTGGCGAGCCCTGCGATATAGGCGGCACCGAGAGCCGTCGTCTCGCCGACTGCGCAGCGCACGACATTTGCCTGGAGCAGGTCTGCCTGGAACTGCATGATGAAGTCATTGCGCGACGCTCCGCCGTCGACCTCGAGCGAGGAGAGCGAAGACGAGGTGTTCCCGAACATGGCCTCGGCGATATCGTAGGTTTGGTACGCAAGAGACTCGCAGGCAGCGCGCACGATGTGCGCCCGCTTCGTGCCGCGCGTGAGGCCGCACAAAAGGCCTCTGGCATCTGCGTCCCACCAGGGTGCACCGAGTCCCGTGAATGCAGGAACGAGATAGCAGCCCTGCGTATCTGGAATGGAGAGTGCAATGTCTGCCGTCTCCTGCGCAGAGGAGATGAGGCCCACGTCGTCTCTCAGCCACTGAATGACCGTGCCAGCATTGAAGACAGAGCCTTCGAGCGCATAGGCGATCTCTGAGCCCTGGGCGATGCCGATTGTCGTGACAAGACCATGGTCAGAAAGCTTCGGCTCGGCACCGACATTTGCAAGCAGGAAGCAGCCCGTGCCATACGTGTTCTTGGCAGATCCCGACGCAAAGCAGCAGTGGCCGAAGAGCGCTGCCTGCTGGTCGCCTACGACACCCGTGATCGGAGGCCTGTGCGAGAGGATATTGTGCGTCACATAGCCGAAGTCGCCATCCGATGGCTTTGCCTCAGGCAGGAGATTCATGGGCACGCCGACAAGATCGCACAGCTCCTTGTCCCAGCAGAGCTTCGTGATATCGAAGAGCATTGTGCGCGAGGCATTCGTATAGTCTGTCGCATGCACCTTGTGCGCCGTGAGGTTCCAGACAAGCCACGTATCGATCGTGCCGGCCAGAAGCTTTCCTGCCTCCGCATCAGCACGCGCTCCCTCCACATGGTCCAGGATCCAGGCAATCTTCGTGCCCGAGAAGTATGGGTCGGGGATGAGGCCGCACTTCTTGTGGATGAGCTCCCCTGCCCCTTCGTCCAAAAGCTTCTGGATCTGGGGCGCCGTGCGGCGGCACTGCCACACGATTGCGTTGTAGATAGGATGCCCCGTCTCCTTGTCCCAGACGACCGTCGTCTCGCGCTGGTTCGCAATCGAGACCGCAGCAAGCCGGTCCGAATGGATGCCAGTCTTGAACTGCACCTCGACCATGCAAGCCACGATGCCCGAGGCGATCTCTTCGGGATCCTGCTCGACCCAGCCCGGATGAGGATAGAAGTTCTTGATCGGGCGGCTGGCCTGTCCGACAGGCTTTCCTTCCTCGTCGAAGATGATGGCACGCACGCTCGTCGTTCCGGCATCGAGCGACATGATATAGCGGGACATGGGCTGCCTCCTGGGATGGCTTCCTCCGAACAGACGCCCCCATTCTGCGAGCCAAGGCCGCAGAAAACACTACCAGTTCCGCAGACGTCATCCCGCTCTCGGTTGAACTCCGCCTTCTGCCGCCCACCCGCGAAATCCTGCCGTTCGCTGATTCTGATTCATCGATTCAGATATTGCTGAATCATTTGTCTATTCTGATTCATTGTAGACTGGTTCGGCGATTCAGATCGCCCGGATGAGCAAAGGAGAAGTGGGGTGGCAGATTACAAGGCTCTTGCCCAGACCATCGTGGACAACGTCGGAGGAGCGAACAACGTACGCGCCCTCACGCACTGCGTGACAAGGCTGCGCTTCACGCTCAAGAATCCGAAGCTGACAAAGACAGATGTGCCCGAGAAGACCGATGGTGTCATCAAGGTCATCGAAGCCGGCGGCCAGTACCAGGTCGTCGTCGGCGCCAAGGTCACAGGCCTCTACGACGAGATCCTGGCAGACTTTGACGTCCAGGGTGCAGGCGCGGTCGAGCCAGCACCGGCAGAGGCAGACGGAGATGCGAAGAACAACGCCGTGAACCGCCTCATGGGCACGATGTCCGCCATCCTCATGCCGACGCTTCCGGTCCTTACCGCAGCCGGCATCATCAAGGGCCTCGTCGCCCTCTTTGCTGCCCTCGGCATCCTCTCCACGACAGACGGCATCTACATGGTCTTCTACGCCGTCGGCGATGGCTTCTTCTACTTCCTGCCGATCATGCTCGGCTACACGGCAGCGAAGCACTTCCACTGCAACGAGTTCATCGGCGCCACGATCGGCGCTGCCCTCGTCTATCCGAACATGGTGAACATCGCGACGACGCTTCCGGTCGCAGGCTCGCTCTTTGCCGGGACGCCGTTCCAGATGGACTTCTACAACACGTTCTTCGGCATCCCTATCGTCATGCCTGGCTCTGGCTATACGTCCCCTGTCGTCCCGATCATGATTGCCGTCTGGTTCGCCTCGATCCTGGAGCATGCCTTCAGGAAGCACCTCAATGAGATGGTGCGCGACCTCCTGACCCCGCTCTTCGTGCTTGCGATCTCCGTGCCTGTGACCTACCTCGTGATGGCCCCGTCGTCCAGGGCATCTGCGGCTTGACACTCCCCATGGCTAGAGCCAGGGGATTCTCGCTTCACAGCAGATAGCCTTTCCCCGCTTTCGCGGGGATGGGTCTTACGCCTGCTCCACGAGCGTTCGGGGCACTCGCGCGCCCCCGGTTCCCGCAAGCCCTGCGGTACCGTTTCCTTCCGCCAGCAGCCTCGCGCCCTCGGCGGCGATGTTCTTCGCCGCGTTGAGGTCGCGGTCGTGGCGGGCCCCGCAGGCGGGGCAGGTCCACTCCTCGACGCCCAGCACGACGTTCTTGTTCACGTAGCCGCAGCACGAGCACGTCTTGCTTGACGGGTAGAACCTCCCCACCTTCACGAAGGCACGCCCGTACCAGGCGCACTTGTACTCGAGCTGGCGGGCCATCTCGGACATGGAGGCATCGGACACCGCCTTGGCGAGGTGGCGGCTCTTCTCCATGCCAGCCACGTTCAGGTCCTCGACGGCGATGGCTTGGCTCTCGCGCACCGCGCTCGTCGTGGCCTTGTGGATGGCGTCCTTCCTCTGGTTCGCAATCTTCTCATGGACGCGGGCCACCCGGACCCGCTGCTTGCTCCGCCTGTTGGAGCCCTTCCTCTTCCTCGACAGCCTCCTCTGCTCCCGCGCCAGCCTCTTCTCTGACTTGGCGAGGCTCCTGGGGCTGGCGACAGCCTTGCCGTCCGAACGCGCCATGAGGCAGCGGATGCCGGCGTCTATGCCCATGACCTCGACAGGGCCTTCCGGCATGTCGGGCGCAGGGCAGCCCGTGCAGCAGACGGTGACGAAGTATTTGCCCGTCGGCGTCCGCTTGACGGTGGCGTTCACGACGCGGCCCTCGGGCATGCGCGAGACGCGGGCCTTCACCGTGCCGAGCTTCGGCAGCCTGATATGGCCGGCATCCGGCACGGCTATCCCCCAGTTGGTGCGGTAGCTCTGGCGGCTGTCGCGCTTGGACTTGAAGCGGGGGTAGCCAAGCTTGCCGCCCGCCCTGCAGCGGCGGAAGAACCCGTCGAAGGCCCTGCCCAGGTTCACCACGGCCTGCTGGAGCGCGTGCGAGTCCACCTCGGAGAGCCAGGGGGCCTCTTCCCCCTTCCAGGCGGTGACGAGCTTCTGGAGCTGGTAGACGGTAGGCGACTTGCCCGTCTTCTCGTACTGCTCCCTTTTCGTCTCCAGGCACCTGTTGTAGACCCACCGGCAGCAGCCGAAGGTCCGCTCGATGAGGGCGCACTGGTCTGCGCTGGGATAGATGCGGTATTCGTAGGCCCTCTCCATCGCTAGACCCCCTTCTGGCTCTCGATGTACTGCTTCACGGCTGAGAGGGGCGCTCCGCCCACGGTGGAGACGAAGTAGCTGTTGGTCCAGAGGGACGGGAGCCTCTTCTTGAGCCAGGGGAACTCCTCGCGGAGGTCGTGGCTGGTCCTTCCCTTGATGCGCTTCACGGCCCTGTGGATGCCGAGCTGCGGGTCCACCTCCAGCAGCATGTGGACGTGGTCGGGCATGACCTCCATCTCGATTATCTCGAAGGAGAGCTCTTCGGCGACCTCGCGCGCTATCTCCTTGAGGCGCTCGTCCACGCCGTCCACGAGCACCCGACGGCGGTACTTCGGGCAGAAGACCACGTGGTACCTGCAGCTGTAGACGACGTTGTTGTTGCTCTTGCACTCCATGCAGGCATTATACCACATCGACCTGTCTATTGTCGCCTTCGGCGATGCGCGGCTTGGCCCCATGCCTGAAGGAAGAGGCTTGCGCCGCGGGTCTGGCCATCCCCTCGGCCTCTCCAACATCGCCCTTGCCGGCTTCGACTACATCATGGCTGCAGGCGGCATCGGACCTATGGTCGGCATGGCGCAGGGCCTGTGCATCACGCTGCGCACGAAGTCCAAGAAGGTCCGCGAACTCGCCCTTCCCTCCTTCATCTCCCAGGTCATGGGCGTCGGCGAGCCCCTCATGTACTCGATCCTGATCCCGCTCAGGAAGCCCTACGCGATCAACATCATCGGCGGTGCCATCGGCGGCGCTATCATCGGCGCCCTCAAGGGCAAGATCTACGTCTTCAGCGGATCCGGCCTCTTCAGCCTTGCGAACTACGTCGATCCTTCGGGCGATCCGACGAACTTCATCCACTGCCTGATCGGCATCCTCGTCGCAATGGTCGCTGTCTTCATCATCCAGTGGATTGCCTATGATTTCGATGCCGAGAAGAAGGTCATCGGAGAATAGAAAGCCTTGCAGAAGAGGCCGGCCAAGGCCGGCCTCTTCTCTGAAAGAGAGAGTGTCTCATGCTCCAGCATCTTGCACCGAAAGACTTCGAGCCGGAAACCATCACGCTCGATGGCCGTACGCTCAGATACCGCTCATGCCGTGGCGTCCGCTACTGCGAGCGTCCCCAGGATCCGATACAGGTCCTCAACATCTTCGTTCCTGAAGCCTACTTCGAGGGTGGCAGCATCTCGGGCTACACGGCAGAGACCGCCCCCGTCTTCTGCCCGAGCACGGTCGGCGGCTACATGCCAGGACCAGCTGCAGAGCCAGGACCCGACCACTTCTTCCCGACGAACGCCGTCTTCGAGGCCCTTGCGCATGGCTACGTGATTGCAGGCATCGGCGTACGCGGAAGGACGACCGGCAGCACCTCCACGGAGTTCTTCATGGGAGGCTCCGTGGAGGCCAGGGAGGCAGCGGCCACCGGCAGGCTCTGCGGCCGCGCCCCTGCCTTCATCGTCGACCTCAAGGCGGGCATCCGGTACCTGCGCACCTATGCCCAGGATGTGCCAGGAGACCTCGGCCGTATCGTGACGAACGGCACCTCTGCCGGAGGCGCCCATTCAGCCCTTGCCGGCACCTCGGGCGACTCTTCCGACTACACTGACGAGCTCGAGTGCATCGGCGCTGTCATGGACGCCTCCGACGCTATCTTCGCTGCCAGCTGCTACTGCCCGATCCACAACCTCGATCATGCAGATATGGCATACGAGTGGCAGTTCAAAGGCATTGCCGACTGCCACTACACACATTTCAGGAAGCGCGATGGCAAGATCGTGAAGATCAGCGAGGATTCCGTCCTGACGGCGGAGCAGCAGGAGCTCTCCGAAGAGCTTGCCTGTGCCTTCCCGGTCTATGTCCGAAGCCTTGGCCTCACAGACAAGGACGGCACCTCCCTCACGCTTGCAGAGGACGGCACCGGCTCCTTCCTTGACTGGATCGAGCGCCAGCTCATTGCCTCAGCACAGCGCGAGCTCGAGACCGGGGCAAACACGCAGAACCTTCCCCAGCTCATGACAGAAGGCTCTGCTCCTGAAGCGCTTTCCTGCCTCTCGATCGAAGACGGCACCGTGAAGGGCATCGACTGGCCTGCCTTCGTCCGCACGATCACCCGCATGAAGCCCTGCCCCGCCTTCGACGCCCTCGATCTCCATTCTCCCGAGAACGAGGAGTTCGGCACAGAGGACATCATCGCCCGCCACTTCACGGCATTCTCGCAGGAGCACACAGCAATGCCTGCAGAGCTTGCGCCTGACAGGACGATACGGATGATGAATCCGCTCTCATATGTGAGCTCGCCTGGCTGCTGCACGCACTGGCGGATTCGCCATGGCTCCTATGACCGCGACACGTCGCTTGCCATTCCTGCCATCCTTGCGCTCTCGCTTGCGAATGCAGGCAAGGACGTCGACTTCCGCTATCCCTGGGGCCTTCCCCACAGCGGAGACTACGACCTGCCCGAGCTCTTCAGCTGGATAGACGGGCTCTGCCTGAACGGACGCTAGACAAGATGCGGCCCCGGCTCAAAAACCGAGGCCGCTTCATGATGGTACGGTATGGAACATAATGTATGTGATGCCTGATGCGGGAAAGGACATGCGATGGACGTCTTCGACGAGATAGCGCTTCACAAGGACTCCCTCACGCCTGCTGAGCAGGCCGTGAGCCGCATCGTCCAGGAGCATCCCGATGCGATACTCGGATGCACGAGCAACGAGCTTGCCCGCCGCTTCGGCGTCTCCCAGAGCGCCGTCTCCCGCTTCTGCCAGAAGCTTGGCTTTGCCGGCTACGGAGAGTTCCGCATGGAGCTCCACAAGACATTGACGCTCAGGAGCTTCGGAGGCGATGCAGAGCCGGAAGACCGCATCTCCTGCTTGACCAGGCTCATGCAGGCGGTAAGCGATGCAGTAGGACCTGAGACCTTCGCTTCCTTCTATGGACGCATAGAGAAGGCCAGAAATGTCTATGTCTTCGGCGCCGGCCAGAGCTCCATCCCTGCCCGCATGCTTGCTGGCAGGCTCCTCGAGGATTCGATTCCCGCCCGCTATGTCGCGCTCGGCTATGAGACCGAAGTGCTCCACTGCATGTCGGACGCAGATGAAGTCGTCATCTTCTCTGCGAAGAACGACACGTTCAAGCAGCTCCTTACGACCGCATCGACCGTAGAGCCCAAGAGGCGTCCGCACATCACGCTCATCGCGAATACGGCCAAGCACCCTGAGCGCAAGCATGTGGACGACGTGATCGTCCTTCCGACGTGGTCAGACCTGAAGCTTCCGCTCTATCTCGAGCCGCAGCATTCCATGATCTTCTTCTGCATGCTTGTAGGCGGTGCGCCGAAGAAGCGGTCCCAGCAGTCCTAGGCAGAAAAAGCCGGGCCCTGCTCCATGCTTGGAACAGGGCCCGAATATTGTGCGCTGCAGAATCTGCCTCTTAGCTAGGCAAGCGCCTCTTCGATGTCTGCGCCTGTGATGGCACCCTCACGCAGAATCTCTGGCTTCCCCCTTGTGCAGTCGACAATCGTCGAGGCAGCACCGATACGCGACACTCCCCCATCGACCACGAGATCTGCCAGCTCGAAGAGCCTGTCCTCAATCTCCGAAGCCTTTGTGGCAGCAGGGTTTCCATGCGTATTGGCGCTCGTCTGCGCAAGCGCGCCGACCTTCCTCACAAGCGCCCGCACAAGGCCTGAGTCCGGCACGCGCAGCGCCACCGTGCCGGTGCTCTGCTGCACATATTCAGGTGCCAGCCTGTCCGACGCACGCACGACAAGCGTGAGCGCTCCTGGCCAGTACTTCTGCGCAAGCGTATGTGCCCAGGCGGGCACGTCTCTTCCATACACGTCGAGGTCCCACTCATCTGCGATGAAGAGTGGAAGGGTCTGCGCGAGCGGACGCTCCTTGATCTCGAAGATGCGCCTGTGCGCCGGATTTCCTGCTGTCGCCCGGCAGCTGAGCCCATAGACCGAGTCGGTCGGAAGGACGCAGACCCCATCGTGCAGGAGCACTCCTGCAATAGCATCGATAGCGCTTTCCGCAGGCGCCATCTGGTCAGCTTGAAGCATCTTCTCCTCCATGGCCTATGCCTTCCTTCTTGCCACAAGCACGCGCGGGCGGTGCGTCAAGTCCTCGCGCACCTCGGCTGAGGCCCAGCCGTCACGTGCGCGCACATAGGCAGCTGCGGTCTCGAGCGAATCCTCGAAGAGCTCGACGGCGAGCATACCGCCCGGCAGAAGCGCATGCTCAGCCACGGGCACGATCCTTCTGAACACATCGAGGCCGTCAGCGCCTCCGTCGAGCGCGAGCCCTGGCTCGAAGCCGATGACCTCTTCGGGAAGCGTCGGCAGAACCGACGTCGGGATATAGGGCGGATTCGAGACAAGGACAGAGAACGTGCCCATGAGGGACTCATCGACACCTGAAGCGAGGTCTCCTTCGACGATATCCACATTGTCATTCAGATTGAGGGCATCCCTGTTGCGTACGGCAAGGGCCAGCGCCTGCTTCGAGATGTCTGTCGTGACCACATGGGCGCCCGGGCGCTCCGAGGCGATGGAGAGGGCAATGCAGCCCGTGCCGCAGCCGATCTCGAGCACACGGGGACCTGCCGGCACCTTCACATGCTGCTGGAGCGGCAGGAGCTCTGCATCCTCTGCATGGAGCGGAGCGTCATCGCCGAGCTCGTCTGCGCCCTTCGTCGATTCCTGGATCTTCTCTTCTGCCGCAGCACGGGCCTCCTGGGCCTTCTGGTCGCGCGCCTCGAGCTTCGGCTCGATATCGTCGAAGACATCTCCGCGCGTCATAGCCTCATCGACCCCTTCGAGCGCCGCATCGACGAGGATCTCCGTCTCAGGACGGGGAATCAGCACACCCTTCTCGCAGCGCAGGATGATGTGCCGAAACGGCATCTCTCCGGTCACGTACTGGAGCGGCTCTCCCCTGCCCCTCCTCAGCACCGCATCATGCATGAGAGCAAGCTCCGACTCGTCGAGCGGACGGTCGAAGCTGATATAGATCTCGACCCTCGAGAGGCCGGTCGCATTGCTGATGAGCCATTCGGCAGAAAGCCTTGGATGCTCGTCTCCCTTGCCCTCGAGATAGTCGGTGCACCACTTGAGCATGCGCCCGACAGTCCAGGCAGCGTCTCCCATCGCTTTTGCTCCTTCAGAAAGCAGGGCGTCCAGAGGCGCCCTGCACATGGCTTACGATTCAGATGAGGGCATCAGACGGTCTCTGCAAGCTTCTCTGCACGGTCTGCTGCTGCAAGAGCCTCGATGATCGATCCGAGCTGGTCGCCCTCGAGGACACCCGTGTACGTCGCATTGAAGCCGATGCGGTGGTCCGTCACGCGGTCCTGCGGCTGGTTATACGTGCGGATCTTCTCGGAGCGGTTGCCGTGGCCGATCTGCGAGAGGCGCTCTGCGCCCTGCTCTGCCTGCTGCTTCTCGAGCTCCATCTCATAGAGGCGGGCACGCAGCATCTGCATGCAGACGGCACGGTTCTGGATCTGGGAGCGCTGGTCCTGAGACTGCACGACCGTGTTCGTCGGCAGGTGCGTGATGCGCACGGCAGAATACGTCGTGTTGACGCCCTGGCCGCCCGGGCCGGAGGCGCAGTACGTATCGATGCGGAGATCCTCGTCCTTGATATCGATATCGATCTCGTCTGCCTCGGGCAGGACGGCGACCGTCGCCGTCGAGGTCTGGATGCGCCCCTGGCTCTCCGTCTTCGGCACGCGCTGCACGCGGTGCACGCCGCTCTCGTACTTCATGACGGAATAGACCTTGTCGCCCGTGACCTTGAACTCGATGGTCTTGAAGCCACCAGCCTCGCCGGGGCTCGAAGAGAGCACCTCGATCTTCCACTTGCGGGTCTGGGCAAAGCGCTGGTACATCTGGAAGAGGTCGCCTGCGAAGATGGCAGCCTCGTCGCCGCCGACGCCGGCACGGATCTCGACGATCGTATTCTTCTCGTCGTTCGGATCGCCCGGAATCAGCATGATCTTGATCTCGTCCTCGAGCTTCGGCAGGCGCTCCTCGTTCGAGGAGATATCCTCCTGAAGCATTGCCTTGTCGTCCGGGTCGGACGTCTCCTTGAGCATCTCCTTGGCCGTCTCGATGTCCTCGAGCGCCTGGAGATACTCGCGCGCCTTTGCGACGAGCTCTGCCTGGTCGGCATGCTCCTTTGCGAGGCGGGCATATTCTTTCGGGTCTGCGATGACTGCCGGGTCTCCGAGCTTCTGCTCGAGCTCCTCGTAGGCAGCCACCAGCTTCTTCAGCTTCTCTGGCATGGCTGTGCTCCTTGCATATGATGCCGCATGGCGCGGCCGTGGCTTTTCCATCCATAAGGGTACCACCGAAGGGGCACTTCCATGCGCCTTGCGGATGGCTCCACCTGCCGCACAAGGATGCGGCAGGTGCATATTCAATTGCTAGTAGCAGAAGCCGACGACGACGCCGAGTTCCTGGGTCGCATTGTCGACCGCGTAGGGGCCGGAGACCGTGCTCACAGCACGGAAGTGGTCAGAGGAGGACGGAGACGAGGTCCTCGTCCACCACGTGTTCGTATCGGTGCCGATACCGGACTTTGCCTCGACCTCGGAAGCCGTGCCGAAGCCGCCCGTGACGCCCGACTCGGAGAAGACGGCATACTGCGTGCCTTCAGACCCGAGAATCGTGTTGTAGTTCGACGTGTAGCTCGACTCCCAGTTCCAGTTCACCGTGCCATAGACCTCGACGAAGGACGGAATCCAGAGGCTGTCTGTGGTCGACGTGACGGCAGCCGTGTTCACGGTGTAGCCCGTGTTGTTCGTCATCTTCTCGACCGGCACGATGTAGGTGGCAAGCTCATCCGGCAGAAGATCCCTAGCATCGGAGGAGAGCCAGGAGCGGAGCGCGGAGCTCTCCCAGCCGCCCTGGTCGGTCGCCGTCGTATTCATCGCATGCGTGAGCGAGCTTCCGGAAAGCAGGAACGTTATGCCAGCCTTTCCGCCGTCTGCCATATCGTCCGTATAGATGTCAGCGACACGGAGCTCGGCTGTCGTGCCATCCGTGAGCGTGATTTCGTTTGCCTCGGTCGTGACCGTGCCATCCTCGTTGCAGATGCCATACTTTTCGGCAACAGAGAGCGCCTCATCGCGCGAGGACGTCTTCTCGATTGCCTGGGCGATGCCCGCAAGCTCGGAGGCGCTGTACTCGCTGAAGCTCTTGGCAGAAGAGGGCAGTGCGGCCTGGGGCTCAGGCGACGTCTCCTCTGTCGTGGCAGCCTGCTCCGAGGTGGTTTCCTCGGTCGTCTCGCTCGTGCCCAAAAGGGCGCCCGAGTGCACGAAGGCGACAATCGCCACGACCGCGCAGACGCAGAGCACTGCAATGGCTACAGGCATCGCATGCGGTGCATGCTTCTCCTCCTGCTTCGCGCTGCGGCTGCGCACCACCGGTGCTGGCGGCAGGACGCCCGTCTTCTCTGTATCCGGCTCCTGCACGGCAGCAGCCGTCCTCTCGTCCTCGAGTGCCTCGTCCATTCCATTGAGGCTGTCCCAGGAGACGTAGCCGTCGATCGGATGCAGCTGGTCTTCGGATGCCTCCATGCGGCGGACTCCGGCATGGAGATGCCTATGCGGGGCTGCGACAGGAGAGAGCGGTACAGGCGAGGAGACAGTCTCGTTCTCGTCTGTGGCATCCTCTTCGCTCACCGGTGCTGCTTCGGGGATGTCTGCCACATCGTGCGAGGCAAGCTCCTCGTCCATTCCATCGGTCAGGACCTCGGTCCTGTCTGCCTCATCGGAAAGCGCGCCGATCCTCTGCTCGAGCGCCTCCTCGTCAGCTTCCGAAAGCTCAGGCTCTTTCGCAGGTGCACCCTTTGCATCGAGACGCGGAAGGGCTCCCGTCGGCTCGTCGTCCCAGTCGTCTTCATCCTCTTCGGCTAGAGGCTCAGGTGCAGGCTCGCTTGCGGGCTCTGCCATCTCGCCGAGCTCTTCGGAAGCAGCTGCCGGCACTTCGGCTTCAGCGGACGGATCAGCAGGGGCAGCCTCTTCTGATGCCACAGGCTCTTCTGCGGGCGCTTCCTCGACAGCCGTCTCCTGAGCAGGAGCCTCTTCGGCAAGCTCTTCTGCCGCAGGGGCTTTCTTGCCTTCAGGCACATGGATATGGATGCGGGCCACCTGGGGTCCGCGCTGGACCGTCACCTTCCTGCTGCCAGCCTGCGTCTTCCCGCTCTCCTCAGAGGCAGGAGCTTCCTCTTCTGCAGGCTCGGGCTCTGCCTCAGGCTCCTCCTTTGCGCCAGCCAGGAATGAGGGGACCGAGCCCTCTTCGGCGGCATCGGCTGCAATGTCCGCTGCCACGTCGCGCGGCAGGACCTGTGTCGCTTCCGATGCGATATCTGCTGCCACCTCATGGGGCAGCACGGTCGTCCTGTCTGCATCAGGCGCCACTATCGCAGAGGCACCACCAGGAATCACATGCGTCTCGTCGGGAGAGCCGAGCGCGGCCGTCTTTCCTGGCGCATTGATATGCTTCGTGCCTTTGACCCTCATGCCGCATTCAGGGCAGAATTTCATGCCTTCCTGAAGCTCATAGCCGCAATTGCTGCACTTCATGCGTCACCTTTCACCGCGTGTTCTGTATGAACCGATGATACCTTGTGCATGCGCTTGGCGCATGCGGAAGGCCAAGTCTTGGGTATGTCTGCACACCGGACAGGGAAGATTCTACCCGTACCGCTGAAAGAAGGATGGACCATGGCTGAAGATGAAGGGGCAAGCGGACCGCGTCTGCGCTCCTATGAGCCCCCTGAGATAGAGATTGTCGTGCCCCAGGCAGGAGAGATGGATGTGCTTGCGGCGGCAGAGGCCTATCTCTCCTCTTCGGGAGCACATCTCCCGGATCTCACCGACGAGTGGGTCAGGAGCCACGCAGGTACGCTCCATGTGCCAGAGGGCACAGGAGCCAGAGGCTGGCTTGCAAAGCTCAAAGAGCAGCTCGTACAGGCACAGCACAATCAGGCGCTTGCAGAGAAGCCCGCCCGCTGCGCCCAGGCGCTGGCAGAAAGGCTCATCGAGCCTCCTGATGACATGACGGTCGAGCACGTAAGGCTCGGGCTTCTCCAGAGCCTTGCTGCCGAGCGCACGCATGACCCCAAAGGCTTCGAGGAGAGATTGAGGCTCCAGAAGGTTGCCTCAGCCGAAGAGCTTGCAGCGCAGCTCGCCCCGCAGGTGGCCGCACAGGCTTCTGCGCTCGATGCCTGGGGCGCACACGAAAACATAGAGGTCACCGAGGCAGAGCTTCCGCGCTATCTGCGCATGGCACCCATGCAGGCCAAGGCACGCATCCAGCAGGCAAGGCACGACGGGAGCTATCCGGTCCTTCTCAGAGATGCCCGGCGCAACAAGTGCGCGCTTCTGCTTGCAGAGCGCTGCCAATGCCATCTTGTCCCTGAGTCAGAGGCTTCAGCCAAGGCGCGCTGGCAAAGCTACGAGACACATCCTGCCTTTGCCCATATCGACCTTGAACACGAACGTCAGCGTCTCTTCCCCGAGACATGAAAAGAGGCTCTTCGAGAGATCCATGGGGGCCGGGGACGAAAGAAGGGCTCCCGCTGTCTGTAGCGAGGCGCGAGAGAACACAGAAGACGGATCTTCCGCTATGGCACCTCAACCTGGCAGATTGCGACGTGAAAGCCATCTCCTCATCCATCCTCCCCATGCTCCACGGCGAGTGGAAAGGCCTCATGACCGCAGAGAAGCACGTCTGAAGAGTCCCGCAGCGCCATATCGGGCACCGAAAGCCAGAGTCCGGTACTGTGCTGCCGGTCACCTGAAACCCTCTGCGACACCACAGCCGGTAGTGGGCGGTAGCGAGCGATAGTAAGGCGCATGCAGCGAACTCGAAGAGGAATCGCCATCTACCAGTCCTTTTGGAGTACAGCATGCAAGGGCTCAGCCTCAAAGCTCTCTCCACGCGGTAGTGAGCGATACTAAAGAAGAGAGTCCGGTTTCCCGGATTCCTTCCTCCATCTGCCTCAGCCAGAGCTGCTCTGCAGCGGGTGCCTCTGCGGCGTTCGTTGCCTCGGCAGCTGCAGTCTCTGCAGCCTCCTTGGCAGGCTCTCCCGCAAGTGCGTGAGGATCTACGGCTTCCTGCGTTACTCGGGGAAATCATAGGCACCTAGAAAATGGAAGTCCCCTGGCCTTCACCTGCAGTCCGCGTGACAGCACGCGAACCTAGGTCCAGCCAGGGGACATACTCCCAAGCTTGGCGGCTCTCGCCGCTCCGTCACATCATAGCAGCTCCTCGAAGGCCTCCACGCCCCAAGACCCCACGCATCATCCAGTACATGTCGGTCCGTCAATCGCGCACGGGCCCTCAGTATGAAAGGAGGGAGCCCGGACATTCCGGACTCCCTCCTCCATCTGCTCTCAGTCAGAACTACTCTGCAGCGGGTGCCTCTGCGGCGTTCGTTGCCTCGGCAGCTGCGGTCTCTGCAGCCTCCTTGGCAGCCTCTGCTGCAGCCTGAGCCTCGGCCTTCTTTGCGTACTCTGCAGCACGCTTTGCCTTCTCGGCAGCCTTGGCCTCCTTTGCAGCCTTGCGGGCAGCCTCCTGCTCGGCAGCCTTTGCAGCCTTGGCAGCCTTGGCGGCCTTTGCAGCCTCGAGGCGTGCAGCTGCTGCTCCGCCGAACTTGTCGGAGAAGCGCTGGACACGTCCGCCGGTGTCGACGAGCTTCTGCTGGCCCGTGTAGAACGGGTGGCACTTGTCGCACAGGTCGACGACGATCTCGCTCTTCGTGGAGCGGGTCTTGAACGTGTTGCCGCAGGTGCAGCGAACGGTGCACTCCACGTACTGAGGATGAATACCTTGCTTCATGGCAGGACTCCTTTGGTAGGTCTGGTTTCCGACCAGACGAGGGGCTATGGCCCTGATTGTATCCAGGGCTCGCAAGTTAAACATAGTACGCTTTTTCGCGCCTGATGTGCAAGCATTCGCGCAGAATATGGAGACACTGAGGTGCGCATCTGCGATACTGATGAGCTGAAATGTGGCAGGAGAGAAAGGTCGCGCATGTTTCTCGCGGTCGATGTAGGCAATACCCAGACGACGCTTGCGCTCTATGGCACGGGCGGCGAGCATGTGCATGGCTGGCGGCTGAAGACTGACCGCACCGACACGGCAGACGAGCTTCTGGCAAAGCTCCATGCCTTCTTCGCTGCAGCAGGCCTCGGCGCCACCGCAATCGATGCGGCAGGCATTTCCTGCGTCGTGCCGACGCTTGCCCGCGCCTGGAGAAAGGTCTTCCTGATCCTGACCGGGCAAGAGCCCCTGATCGTCTCTGCCAAAGACGTGTCCGATCTCGAAATCTCCATGCCCTACCCCGAGACGATCGGTGCAGACCGCCTCTGCAACGCCGTCGCAGCCAAGGAGCGCTACGGCTCTCCTGCCATCGTCGTGGACTTCGGCACCGCGACGAACATCGACGTCGTGGACAAGGATGGTGCCTTCGTGGGTGGCGCCATCGCTCCCGGCCTCATGCTCTCGGCCGCGGCGCTCTTCGAACGTGCCGCGAAGCTGGCAAGCATCCCGATCGAGGCGCCCGAGCATGCCCTCGGCAAGGATACGGCAGGCGCGCTCCAGTCAGGCCTCGTCGTCGGCACCGCCGCTATGGCAGAAGGACTCGTCGCACGCATCAAGCGCGAGATTGCAGCCCCTTCAGCTCCCGTCATCGCCACGGGTGGCTTGGCGCGCACCGTGAGCGAGGCGACCGACCTCTTCTGTGCAATCGACCCCGACCTGACGCTTCGGGGCGTCTACCTGATCTGGCACGCCGCGCAGGAGCGGCACTCCTAGCCCCGAATCTGGGACTCTGCGGCAGCGAACTCGAGCTCAGACCCGTCCTCGAGCACGACCGTGGCCCTGCCCCAGATATCGATGCCGGCAAAGCGGCCCTGGGCACGCACGCGTCCGTTCGGATACACGACATCGACGGTCTCGCCCATGAGGTGGACGCGGTCGAAGTAGCGGTCGAGCACTGGCGCCATGGGTCCTGCTCCGTTCGACTGCAGGCCCTCCTCCCAGACGCGGCACTCAGCAAGCAGCGCCTCGCGCACGATCTCTGCCAAGGCAGACGCCTGGGGAAGCGCGCCGCCGAATGCTCCTTCGAGCGCAGGCACGGATTCGTCGGCTGAGGCAGCCGTCAGCGTGACCGTTGCGGCACAGAACATGCCGGCATCTCCATATCCTGCCTTCGCGCGCACACGCCCTACCGTCGCGCCTTCGAAGACCACCGTATCTGGCCAGCCGACAGAAAGGCCCTGCGCTCCTGCGCTCTCGAGCCCTTCGACGACGCCCAGGGCAGAGACCGCAGGCAGGCTCTCGTAGTACGGCATCGGAATCTTCGGCGCAAGCACGACCGAGACGCAGAGAAGCGACGTACCCTTCTCCTCCGCGACCGCGAAGAAGGCGGTTCCTGCAGGAGCGCCTGCACGCCCTGCCTCCTCTGCCTTCGCCTGTGCCTCCTCGAAGGAACCGGTCCCGGAAAGCGGCATCTCTTCCATCTTTTATGCCTCCCAGAGGATGCGGCCGAGCTCGCGGCGGACATGCCCCACGCGCTCTTCAGGCGGCAGCACCTCGACGCCGGAGTGCGCCAGGAAGCGTACGGGGTCGTGGAGCAGATCTTCCATCGGCACGAGCACGTAGTCGCGCTCGCCGAGCCCCCTATGCGGAAGCGTCAGCTTGTTGCCGGCATGGGTCTCCCCTTCATACCACGCAAGGTCGCAGTCGATGGTCCTGGGGCCCATCGATCCGTCTTCCGGACGTGTGCGCCCGAGCTCCTGCTCGACCTTCATGAGGGCATCGAGGAGCACGAGCGGCGCAAGCTCCGTCCTGATCTCTGCCACGGCATTCGCGACCTCATCCTTGAGCCCATAGGCAGGATCGGTCTCGTAGGCATGGCTCACGTTCACGACACAGGTGAGCGGGATCTCGTCGATCAGGCGGCAGGCATGGCCCAGGGTATCGAGCCGCTCGTCCACATCTCCCATATCTGTGCCGAGCGAGATGAAGGCCTGGCGTGCATCCGGGTGGCGCACAGCCCAGAAGGCATCGACGGCCTGTGCGACCTCGGGCACGTTGTGGACACGCAGAAGCCGGCAGCCGCCTTCGACCGCACCCAGGCAGATGCCGATTGTCGCAGCATCGCGCTTGTCTGCTTCCGTGACGCCCGAGACGGCACCGACGAAGCGCTTGCGTGACGGTGCGCAGAGATAGGCATAGCCCATGCTCACCATCTTCGGCGTCGCACGCTGAATCACGACATCCTCGTCGGCAAACTTGTCAAAGCCAGGACCCGGATCGATGCAGATCCTGTCATGCGCGATGCCGGCACGCATGAGCTTCCTTGCCTGGTCGCCCAGAAAGCCCATGACCTGACGCATGATCTGCGCCTCTTCGGGAAGCGTGAAGCGCCTGGCCGAAGGAACGCGGCGTGCCACGGGGCGGTTCGGCCTGTTCACGTCGAGCTCGACAGAGCGCCTCGTCGCATGGGTGCCGAGGCCTTCCTTGTTCCAGTACATGACAATGAGGCCGCAGTCGCTCTCGGAAGCGACACGCACCATCTCCGGGTCCGTGAAGCCGGTGACATCGTTCAGGATCGATGCTCCTGCCTCGAGCGCGGCCTCTGCGACCTGCGGATGGTAGGTATCGACCGAGACGATGGCGCCAGCATCGGCCAAGGCACGCACGACCGGAAGGATGCGTGCGAGCTCGGTCTCGGGATCGACCGGTGTCGCTCCCGGGCGCGTGGACTCGCCGCCGACGTCGATGATGTCAGCGCCGCCGTCGAGCATCTTGAGGCCATAGGCAATCGCAGAGTCGGCGTCGGCGTGCTTGCCGCCGTCGCTGAACGAGTCAGGGGTCACATTGAGGATGCCCATGATGTGCGGCCGCGCCAGCGAGATCTCATGTCCCGCACAGTGCCACGTGGCATAGTTCTCTCTGAGCATGATCGGTCCTTCCATGCCGCAAGGGCAGCAGAATCTGTAGATGGATGGTTTCGATTGTAGCCGTCGCGCGCACCTTGTGCCGCTGAAGGCCGTACCTGTGCGTTCTTCGAAACCTTAGAAGTCGAAGGTCTTTGCGATATCGCAGGCGCAGATAAGGTCTGCAGCGCTGTCGCGCGGCCCCGCTTCGAGGTTGCAGACGACAAGCGTGTCACCCTGGAAGTAGTCCACCAGCCCCGCCGCCGGATAGACGACAAGCGACGTGCCGCCGATGATCAGGACGTCTGCCTTCTGGATCGCCTTCACGGCACCGATCAGGTTCTCCTCTTTGAGGCTCTCCTCGTAGAGCACGACATCGGGCTTCACATCGCCTCCGCACTTCGGGCACTTCGGCACGCCTTCCGTATCCAGGATCCACTCCTCGGAGTAGACTGCTCCGCACTTCTGGCAGATATTCCGGTGCGTCGAGCCGTGGAGCTCTATCACATGCCTGGAGCCTGCTGCCTGGTGGAGCCCATCGATGTTCTGCGTGATCACGCAGTCGAGCTTTCCTTCTTGCTCGAGCTCGGCAAGCTTCCTGTGGCACTGGTTCGGCTTGGCCGCAGGCACGCACATGACATGGCGATAGAAGTCGAAGAACTCCTCCCTGTGCGTCATATAGAAGCTGTGCGAGAGCATCTCCTCGGGCGGATACTTGTAGCCACGCTGGTTGTAGAGGCCATTCGGGCTCCTGAAGTCAGGAATGCCGCTTGCCGTGGAGACGCCAGCACCTCCGAAGAAGACCGCATGGTGTGCCTTCTCCATCACCTTCTTCATCGCAGCCTGCGCATCGGCCGGATTGGTAAGATATTCTCCCATAGCACCTCATCCCTTCTCGCATGCCACAGTGCTCATGAGCGCTGTTCCAGAAAGGTCGCATTCATGGAGACAGCTGCACATGAGCGCCACGTGAGCGATTGCGCACTCCTCTTCGAAGGAGGAGGCTACCGAGCCAGTTATACCGCAGGCTTTGCCAATGTGCTTCTGGAGCACGGCGTATCGTTCGATTTCGTCTGCGGCGTGAGCGCAGGAGCAAGCCATACGGTCGATTTCGTCTCGGGAGACCAGGAGCGCGTGAAGAACGCCTTCATCGTGCTCGCCGACAGGCGGCCCGAGGCAGGAGGCGTGCGTTCGTTCCTGACGGGGCACGGCTACTTCAATGCGTGGTACGACTACATCGGCTGCGTCGACGATGGCTATCTGCCCTTCGACTACGAGGCGTTTGCGAAAAACCCGACACCTATCGCGATCCAGTGCTTCGAAGGCGACACGGGACGCACGCTTGTATGGACGAAGGACGATATGCCCGATGTCCATGAGCTCATGAGGAAAGTCTGGTCAAGCTCGACGCTTCCCGGCATGATGGAGCCGCAGGTATTGGGCGGCCACAAGCTCTTTGACGGCGGCATAGGAGACGGTGCCGGCATCCCGCTCCACCTGGTCCGCGAGCGCGGCTTCAAGCGCCTCATGGTCATTGCGACCCGTCCCAAGGGCTACCGCAAGAAGGAGCCGACACCTCTGATGCGCCGCGTCTACCACAGGATCGCAAAGGGAGACGAAGCTTTGGAGCAGGCGCTCCAGACAAGGAACGAGCGCTACAACGAGAGCCTGGATGAACTTGACCGGCTGGAAGAGGAAGGATGCGCCCTTGTCGTCCGGCCACGCGTCATGCCGGTGAAGTCCACGACGATCGACCGCCCGAAGCTCGAGGATGCCTATGCACAGGGACATGCCCAAGGAGTCGAGGAGTGGCCCCGATGGGAGCAGTGGCTCTTTGGCTGAGGCCTGAGATACGCTAGTCTTGAAGCATCATTTCCAACCAGCAAGGAGCATCCTATGGGTGATACGCATACGCAGAAGTTCATCTCCTGGAATGTGAACGGCCTCCGCGCCGTCCTCAAGAAGGAGCCAAGCTTCCAGGAGATATTCGAATCATTGGATGCCGATATCTTCGCAATCCAGGAGACGAAGCTCCAGGAGGGCCAGGTCGAGCTCGACCTCCCCGGCTATACGCAGACCTGGAGCTATGCCGCACGCAAGGGCTATTCCGGCACGGCGGTCTTCAGCCGCGAGGAGCCAATCCAGGTGATCCGCGAGATCGGCTCGCCTGTCGCCGAGGACGAAGGCCGCGTCTGTGCCCTCGAATTCCCGAAATTCTGGTTCGTCTGCGTCTATACGCCGAACTCGAAGCAGGGGCTTGCCCGCATCGACGAGCGCATGGAGTGGGACCGTGCCTACACGGACTTCCTGGCAAAGCTTGCAAAGGACAAGCCGGTCGTCACCTGCGGCGACTTCAATGTCGCCCACGAGGAGATCGACCTCAAGAACCCTGACACAAACCACGAGAATGCAGGATTTTCCGACCAGGAGCGCGAGGGCTTCACGAAGCTCCTCGCTGCCGGCTTCCACGATGTCTTCCGCGAGGCGAACCCGACACTCGAGGGTGCCTATACGTGGTGGAGCTACCGCATGCGTGCCCGTGCCCGTGGCATCGGCTGGCGCATCGACTACTTCCTCGTGAGCGACGGTGCAGAGGACCGCGTCCAGGACGCAAAGATCCACGATGAAATCATGGGATCGGACCACTGCCCGATCGAGCTCGATATCGCGCTTTAGAGCAGAACACGCAGCTACGAGAAGAGGCCGGGGTGACCCGGTCTCTTCTTTCATCTAGTCGATCTGGATATCTGCGACGTTGGCAACTCTCAGCGCCTTCAGGAACGCATCCTTCGAGCGCGTGGCCACAAGCTCTTCGGGGAAGTGGATCTCTTCGAGCATCGAGCGGACAGCATCGAGATGGCCGATATCTGTCGCGATATGGGCATCCGTGCTCACGGCAATCTGGACGCCGAGCTCGGCCGCACGTTCGGCAATCTTCCGGCACTTCTTGCTGATCTTGCCTGACGGGGAGATATCGAGGCTGTGCTCGTTGATCTCGACCATCTTGTGGAGGCGAGCTGCCTCCACAAGCACGGGATCGAGCTCGAACTTCAGGCCTGAGCGTCCGATATGTCCCAGGATCGCGACCTTCGGGTCCTGCAGGGCTCCGATATACATGTCCGCCACATCAGCGGGGCTCGCGCCTTCCGCAAACGCCTTTCCATGGACCGAGGCGATTGCATAGTCGATGCCACGGAAGACCATATCCTTCAGGCTCCGCTTCTTCTGGTACGGCATGTCCGTGATGCCTGTGGGCACGTCGATATCCCAGCCGAAGAGATGTCCCTGCATATCGACGATATCGGCCTCGCAGCCACGCAGGACAAAGACCCCGTCCCAGACCCTTGGCCAGACGTCGAGATTGATGAAGAACTGGAAGTTGCGCAGGTCCTGCTCTGTAAAGAGCATCGAGGAGAAGTGGTCGGTCGAGCCCAGGAGCTCGAGACCCTGGGCCTTCGCTGCTGTCACGTTCTCCTGGATCGTCGAGTAGGCATGGCGGGAGAAGAGCGTATGGGTATGGACATCTGAGGCCAGATTCATGGGGCACACCTTCTGAAGCTGAAATCGTCTTTTTCATGCCCATCGTAGCGGCAAGGGGGCAGGCACCGCATGGATGCCTGCCCCCTCTCACGCTATGCCCATATTTTTAGGAGCGCTTCTGGCGTGCCCTCAGGCGTGCTTCGGCGAGCTCTGCCTCGGCTTCTGCCGCCTCGGCCCGGGCCCTGGCAGCACGTGCCTTGGCCTCAGCCGCAGCAAGCGCGAGGTCGTCGTCAGTGGCCTCGACGGTCTCTGTGACCGTGACTTCCTCTCCTGCCTCCGCACGCCTCACGTTCTTGTGGGCCCAGAGGTTCATGGCCTCAAGGTTCTGGACGGCGTTCAGGCTCTTCATGCGCGGCACGAACTGCGGGCAGTGCCTGCCGCCCTCTGCGGCATCAGCACTTGACCCTTCTGGTGCCAGGCACACGGCCTTCGAGCGGAGAAAGCCCGGCTTCTCCGTCGAGAGCGCGCACTCCTCGCAGCTCCTTTTCTTCTTTGCCATTACTGGTACAGCTCCTTGAGCTTCTTCCAGGCAGGCATGGAGTTCACAATCGTGTCGTAGCTCACGCAGTAGCCGACGCGCACCCAGCCGTGGCAGCCGAAGGAATCGGACGGCACCGGCAGGAGCTCAAGCGACTTTGCCTTCTCGAAGAACGCGTTCTCGTCCGGCTCGAGCGACTTCACCCAGAGATAGAAGGCGCCTTCCGGCTCGATGTACTCATAGCCAAGCGCAGAGAGGCCCTCGGTCAGAGCCTTCCTGTTCCTCTCGTAGGCGGCGACATCGGACGGCACATCGACGCAGTCTGCAAGCACACGCTGGAAGAGCGCAGGTGCGCAGACAAAGCCCATGGAGCGGCCAGCGCCAGCAACGGCCGGAATCAGCCTGTCGTGGTTCGGGTTCGTGTCAGGCACAAGCACCCAGCCGATGCGCTCGCCCGGAAGCGAGAGGCTCTTCGAGTAGGAGTAGCAGACGACTGTGTTCGGGTAGATCGAGGGCACCCAGGGCACCTCGGCGCCGAAGGCGATCTTGCGGTACGGCTCGTCGGAGACAAGGCAGATGTCCTGGCCAGCCTCGGAGAGAACCTTGGCCAGCTTTTCGAGCGTCTCACGCGAATAGACCGTGCCGATCGGGTTGTTCGGAGAGTTGATGACAACAGCCTTCGTGCGGGGCGTGATGGCAGCACGCACGGCGTCGCAGTCGATCTGGAAGGTTGTGGGGTCTGCCATGACCTCGACGCAGGTGGCACCTGCGGCCTCGATGAAGACCTTGTACTCCGGGAAGTAGGGAGCGATAACGATGATCTCGTCGCCCGGGTTCGCGATTGCGTGGAAGGTGATGGTCAAAGATGCTGCGGCGCCGCAGGTGAGATAGAGGTCTCCGCCCTTGTAGGAGGTGCCATACTCCTTGTTGAGGTGCTCTGCCACGGCGTCACGCACGAAGGGAAGGCCTGCTGCCGGCGTATAGGAGTGGAGGGCGACCGGATCGAGCTCGAGCGACTTCTCGATGGATTCCTTTACCTCCGCAGGAGCCGGCACGGAAGGATTGCCGAGCGAGAAGTCATAGACCTTGTCTGCCCCGATCTCTGCCTTGCGGCGCGAGCCGTAGGCGGCAATCTCGCGAATCGATGACTTGGATGCACCCAGGCCATAGCTCGTCTCGTTGATATCCATGCTTCCTCGCTTTCTGCCTCCGGCAAACCGAAAGGCTCAGTCCTCCGTATGGCCTGCCTCCTCGGCAGCCTCTTCTTCCTTCTTCTGCTCCTCAGGATGGGACGCCAGGTACTCGTCCCACTTGTTGTCGAGAAGGGCCTCGACAGCCTCGCCCTCGACGGTCTCACGCTCCAGGAGCACCTGCTCCATGAGCTTCAGCTGGTCCTTGCGCTCGGAGAGGACGTTCTGTGCACGCATGTGCGCCTCGCGCATGATGCGCTCGACCTCGTCGTCGATCCTCTTTGCCGTCTCAGCCGAGTAGTCCTGATGGTTTGCATAGTCGCGGCCCAGGAACACCTGGTGCTGCGCCTCGCCGAAGACCTGCGTGCCGAGCTCTTCGCTCATGCCGTAACGGGTGACCATCTCGCGGGCCATCTTCGTCGCGCGCTCGAGGTCGTTCGAAGCGCCTGTCGTGATGTCGCCGCAGCAGAGCTCCTCTGCCGTGCGGCCCGCCAGAAGGACGGCAATCTGGTCGAGCATGCCATTCTTCGTCTCGAGGTAGTGGTCCTCGGTCGGAAGCTGGAGCGTGTAGCCAAGAGCTTGCCCCCTGCTGATGATCGAGATCTTGTGGACAGGATCGGAGTTCTCGAGCACATGTCCCACGAGGGCGTGGCCGGACTCGTGGAAGGCGATCGTCTTCCTCTCCCCTTCTGTCATGACGCGGGTCTTGCGCTCGGGGCCGGCAATCGTGCGCTCCATGGCCTCCTCGATCTCTGTCTGCGAGATCGTGTCCTTGTTTCTCCTGGCCGAGAGGAGCGCTGCCTCGTTCATGAGGTTCGCAAGGTCGGCGCCGGTGAAGCCCGGCGTGAGCTTTGCAAGCTTTGCGAAGTCGATGGATTCGTCGATCGGCTTGCCCTTTGCATGCACCTTCAAGATCTGCTCGCGTCCGCGCACATCCGGCCTGTCGACCGTGACCTGGCGGTCGAAGCGGCCCGGACGCAGCAATGCCGGGTCGAGGATGTCCGGCCTGTTCGTGGCAGCGATGAGAATGACAGCCTCGTTCTCCTCGAAGCCGTCCATCTCGACGAGAAGCTGGTTCAGCGTCTGCTCGCGCTCGTCGTGTCCGCCGCCCAATCCAGCGCCACGCTGGCGACCCACGGCGTCGATCTCATCGATGAAGATGATCGAGGGAGAGGCTTCCTTTGCCTGCTTGAAGAGGTCGCGCACACGGCTTGCGCCGACGCCGACAAACATCTCGACGAAGTCGGAGCCAGAGATCGAGAAGAAGGGCACGCCTGCCTCGCCGGCAACGGCCTTCGCGAGGAGCGTCTTGCCCGTGCCCGGAGGGCCGACCAGAAGGACACCACGAGGGATCCTTGCGCCCATCCTGTGGTAGCGGTCAGGATCTTTCAGGAAGTCGCGGATCTCCTTCAGCTCCTCCACGGCCTCATCGATGCCGGCGACATCCTTGAACTTGACCTTCGGGCGCGTCTCCTCCGTGGTCTTTGCCTTCGTGCGGCCGAACGACATCGCCTGGTTGTTCTGTCCCTGCATCTGGTTCATGAAGTAGATCATGACCGCGACGATCAGGATGGTGGGAACGACCGAGATGAGGATCGTCTCGAGCCAGTCATCCGTGCTCGTGTTCACATCGAACTTGACCTCGCTATGGTCCTGCATGAGGTCGTCGAGGTTGTCCGTGCCGACATAGGTCGAGCTGTAGTGCTCGAGCTTGCTGTCATTGCCGACATCGCCCTTGTTCTCCCAATACGTGCCTGAGAGGGTGCCGTTCTTCGTGGCGTAGGTCGCCGTATCGACACGCCCGTCCTGGACCGCAGCCACGAACTCGCTCGTGGTCAGGCTCTTCGTCTGCGGGGCGCCGAAGCTGCCGCCCATGTTCACAATCAGATAGACAATCAGGGCAATGATGATGAGGAGGGAGATGATGGAAGCGCGGCGGGTCGTGGTCCCGTCGAGCTTGTCGGGGTCGAGTCCCCGCTTCGGGTCTTTCTTGTCAGGCACGAATCGCTCCTTAAAGGCAGGGTCGAGCCGCCTGCGGAGGCAGGCGGCTCAAAAAGATCAGCTATAGACTTCAGGCTTCAGCACGCCGATGTAGGGCAGGTTGCGATAGCGCTCGGCGTAATCGAGGCCATATCCGACGATGAACTCGTTCGGGACATGCGTTCCGACGTAGTCAGGCTCGACGGCCGGGACATGGTCGGGGATATCCTTGACGGCAAAGGCGGCAATGCGGACCGACTTGGGATTGCGCGCCTTGAAGAGGTCGATCAGGTACGAAAGCGTGAGGCCCGAGTCGAGGATGTCTTCTGCGATCAGGACGTCCCTGCCCTCGAGCTTCGTGGACAGGTCCTTCACGATGCGGACGACGCCCGAGGTCTTGACGCCCGAGCCATAGCTCGAGACGGCCATGAAATCGACCTCGCAGGGCACCGTGATGGCACGCAGAAGATCGGACGTGAAGACGAAGGCACCTTTGAGGACGCAGACGACGAGCGGGTTCTTCCCCGCATAGTCGCGCGAGATCTCGCTTCCGAGACGCGTCACGATATCGTGGATGTCTTCCTCGGTCAGAACGATATGGTCTACATCAGGATGCAGCTGTTCCATGGGCTCATTGCTCCTTTGCATTCGCACCTTTGGACTTGGCTCCCTCAGAGGGACTCTCAAGCCGTAATTCTAGCAGCAGCTTCGTGGCAGCGCTCACGCGGCATCGCTCATCTGCCCGAAGACCGGCCACCCAGACGATGTGTCCGGTCGGCCCTGTATGGACGACGGCGACGTCCTGCTTGTCGGCAGCAGGAATCTTCGCATCGCAGAGGGCGTCAGAGAGCTTCTTCGACTGGCCATGCATGCCAAGAGGGCAGAAGACCTCCCCTGCCTGCGGCGGCTCCACCCAGAGCTCTGCATCATGGGCAGAGGCACCTGCACGCTCTGCATCGAGCAGGACCGAAGATCCTGCCCACTCGCGTCCGTGAACCCGGGCGATTGCCACAGGGTCGGAACCCTTGGCAACAGGCGTGATAGCAGCCGTGAGCACCGAGCCATCCGGAAGCTCGAGCGTGCCCGGCACCGGAAGAAAGCCGCCCGTGAAGCGTTCCCTCGCAGACCGTGCCCGGACAAAGAGAAGCCCGTGCTCCACGCGCACATCCACGCCGAGAGGGATGGTCTGGGAACCTGTGCCTTCTGCCACAAGCTCGAGCGTGCGCTCGATATGCCTGGCCTCGAGGCGGGCATCAGGCGCCACCGCAAGGAAGGCTTGCCGTACGACGCGGCGTGCCACGGCGACATCGGTCGCAGCAAGTCGTGCAGCATCGAGCGCGACCATGCCCTCCTGCCGACGTCTCTCCAGCTCATGGAACGTGCGGGACGTCACCTGCGTGAGGTACGCATCCTCATCAGAGAGGATGTCGCAGGTCGTGGCAAGGCTTGCGAGCACCTTCGGATTCCTGGCCTTCACGACCGGCATGATCTCATGCCGGACATAGGCACGAAGATACACCGTGTCCGCATTCGTCTGGTCCTCGCGCCAGACGATGCCGCGCATGCGCAGAAGATCGCAGAGCTCTTCGTGCGAATATCCCAGAAGCGGACGCACGATCCTGTTTCTCTGCCGAGGGATCGAGGAGAGGCCGGAGGGGCCAGTGCCACGGATAGCATTCATGAAGAAGGTCTCGGCACGGTCGTCTGCCGTGTGTGCCGTGACGATCCTTGCTGCTCCATGCGGAGCGCCGTATTCGGCACAGAGCTCGTTTGCGAGCTTTGCTGCAGCGGCATAGCGGAACTCGCGTCCCGCGTTCTCGACGTTTCCGTCGCCCTTCTTTGCAAGCGCTGCTATGTCAGCATGCTCCACATGGCAGGGAATGCCGAAGCGCTCGGCAAGCCCCCGTACGAACTCCTCGTCCTCTTCCGCATCGATGCCACGAAGCCCATGGTTCACATGGAGGACGACCAGGCGCTCCCGTGCGATATGGGCCAGGCCCCTGCCATCGCCGATATCGAGCTTCGAGGTGGCTGCCAGAACGAGCAGGGCCGTCGAATCAGCGCCGCCCGAGACCATCAGGACGACAGGAGCTCGTCCCTCTGAGCCGGGCGCCGCTTTGGCAGGCGGCGCATATCTTCTGGCAACGCTTGTCATTTCTCTCCCTTGCATGTTCCTTCCCAGAGTTTTCGGTGCCCCAGGCAAGGAATGTCTAAGCTAGTAAGGTCTGATTCTAGAACAGCGCCCCAAGAAACGGGAAATATATGACACCTTCGATACATCTTTTCGTGCTGGCAAGCGGCTCCAAGGGCAATGCTGCCATCGTCCAGGGCCCTGAAGGCTCAATTCTCATCGACGACGGCATCTCCTACAAGGCCCTGAGAACCAGAGCGCAGGAGGTAGCAGCCCCTCTGGACGATATCTGTGCCGTGCTTCTGACCCACGAGCACGGAGACCATACCTCGGGCCTCTCTGTCTTCTGCAACCACTTCGACGGCCCTCTCTTTGCCACGGCAGGCACCGTGGCAGGAAGGTCCTATCTCCAGGAGATGCCCTTCGAACTCATCAAGAACAACGATTCCCTGGATCTTGCCGGCATGCACATCCGCGCCTTCCCTACCTCACACGATGTGAACGATCCCGTAGGCTTCCGCTTCGATGTGATAGACGGCGAGGGAGAGATCCAGGACTCGCTCGGCTGGTGCACCGATACGGGATATGTGACAGACGAAGCCTTGGATGCACTCTACGGCTGCCGCATCCTGGGGCTTGAGAGCAACCACGACGAGAAGATGCTCGAAACGGGTCCCTACCCCCGCTACCTCAAGGACCGCGTCAAGGGAGAGGGCGGCCATCTCTCGAACGCCCAGGCAGCAGCCGTGCTGCCGCACCTCGTCACGAAGGATACGGAGTGCGTCGTAGCCCTCCATCTTTCCGAGGAGAACAACCGCCCGAGCGTCTGCATCCGCACGCTCGCAGAGCCACTGGGCGCAGAGCCTACGAACACGACTTTCACGGAAGCCAGGACACCTGATGGTCTGCTTACCGTCTTTCCCGCCTCGCAGCATAAGGCAGTGAGCGTCTGGTAGAAGACCGCTCTGAGAAAACCTGCCAGTACAGAAAAAATGGGGGCAGAGCCCGGAAGCTCTGTCCCCATTGCTATCTCATACAGCCGACGTCAGCAGCTAGTCGATTGCAATCTTCGTTGCGTTCGGCTTTGCAGACTGCTTCGGCACCGTGACGGTGAGCACGCCATCTGCGTAGCGTGCGGTGAGGCCCTGCGTTGCGGCATCCTTCAGATAGACGCTGCGCGTAGCGCTCCACTCGCCGGTCTCCTTGTGGAGGTAGTTCTTGCCCTTCTCTTCGTCGGATTCCTTCTTGTCGACGGAGACGGACAGGGTGCCTTCATTCAGCTCCACATCGATCTGGTCCTTCTTCAGGCCCGGAAGCGGAGCGGAGACGACGTACTTGTCATCTGCATCCTCGACATCCATCGGGAAGGCAGGGGTGCTCTCGACGAACGGGAAGCTCTTGAAGAGGTCATCCATACCATCGAAGGCACGAAGCATATCACGGTCATAGCGATCAAACGGAACAAGGCCCATCATATCTATCACTCCTAGCAGATCCTGCGCGCCCCTCTTCTGGGACGCTCTTGTTGTCTGCTGGTATATGTGCCCTCCGAGAGGTCTTTTAAACACTAGAACAAAGATATTCTGCTCTTAATAGACTGAGCATATCTAAGTCTATATTGTTAGATATTTAGCGTAACAGTCTAACCCATTCAGTCTGCCGCAAGACACAGCGCCGCTTTGTGGTTTCTCGGAATCTGAAAGCCGCCAGCTGTCCAGTTTTGCATGGGGCAGGGCTCCATGAGATAGAATGGGGCGAGATGAAACTTCGCTCGCCTATGGGAGAGGATATCTGTGGACGAGAACGGTTATAGATATGAGGATGCAGACGCCGGGGAATACGAAGGCTCTGCAGGAGAGCCCCGTCCGAGGACCCAGTCGCAGCATGTGAACAATATGGACAATACGGGATACGCTCCTGCACAGAATGGCTATGCCCCTGCTCCCCATGAGCAGGATGCAGGCTATGCTGCTCCTGCCGAGCGTGATGTCCGCCCAACCGGCAGCTTCCCGCGCCAGGGCGGCTATGTGCATCCGTCCCGTCCCCGCAAGACCCAGCCGACGATCTCCGAGCCCCAGAACACGAAGTATCCGAGCGACTATACGCATGATTCCGGCATCGCTATCGGCGGTGGCGGCCCGCTCTCCGGTGCTTCCTACCGCCGTTCCCGCTCCGAGATGAAGCGCCTGCAGCGCGATCTGCACTACGGCCAGTACCTCGAGATCCCGAAGGGGCGCCGTTCCATCTTCGCTTCCCAGGAGCGTGCACGCCGCACGAAGTCCGTCATCGCTCTGGCAGTTGTCGCGGCCATCCTGGCCATTGCCGCCATCTGTGTGTTCCAGCTTCTCGTGTCTAACTTCGGCATGTAGCTGGAGGCTTCATCCGCAGAGCATGACTCGCAGCGGGTGCCTGTTCAACAGGCGCCCGCTTTCTTTTTTATAGTTCGGATATCTTCCAAATGTCTGAGATACCGCAAATCGTCAAATTGGCTTCATTTGCCATGCTCCATCATTTTCTGTCTAATATCTCACAAGCAGTTCGTTTTTCGCGGTTTTTCGTCGTAAATCGTTTTAGTATTGCCGATCTTACGTAGCTCTATATAATTACCAATATGAGACGTATTTGCTTGGGCGCATTGTTTGTGAGGTGCCGAAATGCTCATTCTCTTTTCTGCCAAGAACTATCGTTCCATCCGTGACGAACAGGAATTGAATCTCGTCGCATCTCCGTACTACTCGGGCAAGAAATCGGATATGCACGCTCGGGAGAATCGCGAGAGGCAGCTCATCAAGAAATCGCTGCCTGGCCTCTCCGGGAAGAGCTTCCTTCGTTCCATTGCCATCTATGGGGCGAATGGATCGGGCAAATCGAATGTCATTCATGCCATGCGCACTATGCAGAAAATCGTATGTGATTCTTCGTCGTATGCCCCAGATGACAGTCTTCCCTACAACCCATTCATCTTGGATGAGAACTCCAAGACGCAGCCGACCGAATTCTTCGCAGCCTTTGAGTGGGGCGGCATCCGATATGAATATGAATTCTCCTATGACAGCAAGCAGATTGTCGAGGAGCAGCTCTGCTCTTTTCCAAAGGGGCTGAGACGCACTCTGTATACTCGCACAGCCGATGCGGGCTCAAGATCCGCCGTTCAGGACTCTTCCTATCTGCCGATAGACAAAGTCATTGCAACCATGCTCAATCCGAACATGCTGCTTCTGTCCTTGCTCTATGGGCATCCAGGAGTGCAGGGATTTGACACCATAAAGCCTGTAGGCGATTTCTTCAAGAACGGCCTTATCGTCCTCGATCAGGTACGGAACAGATGGCTCGACTTTCCCGTCTCTGGAGAGGTGCTGGATGGCGAGCTAGGAACAGACTACGAGAGGGACCTTGTACAGAAGATGATGCAGGATTCTGACATTGGCATCACCAAAGCCAATGTAGTGCGCAAGCCCGCCAAACAGTCTTCAAATGAAGGCAACGAAAATGGGACTGATGTAGTCCGCAAGACCGTTGTCCTGCAGCACGCCGGAACGGCGGGAGCCGGATCAATCAATCTGATGGACGAGTCACTTGGAACGATGCAGATGTTCTCTTTGAGCTCCTTTATCGGAGAGGCCCTGGAGAACAATGCCACGCTCGTCGTAGATGAGCTCGATGCTTCTATGCACCCTATTCTTTCGAAGCAGATCGTAGAGATGTTCGAGCGCAGAGAACTTGCAGATAGATCGGCACAGCTCATCTTCACGGCGCATCAGACATACCTCATGTCAGGAGGCACTCTGGAGCGAGACCAGATCTGGCTGACCGACAAGGGTCCAGATGGTGGCACTGTTCTATATCCTCTTTCGGATTACTCTCCCCGCAAAGGCGAGCCGATTGCACAGGGCTATTTGCTGGGCAGATATGCAGCCGTACCAGTGCTGCCCGAAGACTTTGGCATGTTGCCTTCATCAGACAGGGGAGGCGAGGGCAATGACAAGTAGCCATAGCTATAGCCGCAGGCGTCCCTCAAGAACTCCCAGGCCTTCGATTGTCATCTTGGTGGAAGGCAAGGTGACTGAGCCCGAATACCTTGATGCCCTTAGGGAAGCACTCGGGATACCGAAGGGACTCGTCGAGATTGAGAAATCAAGATGTACCGATGCAAACGGGATTGTCGGTGAGGCAAGAGAGCTGCTAGCTAAATCCGGCAAGAAACGGGAAGGAGAAAACTTCGACGAAATCTGGGTTGTCGCTGACGCGGAGTCTGAGCACGAGAACGGATCTTCAGAAAATATCTCCCATGCAATCAATCAAGCAGGAGACGATGTTCATCTCGTGCTTGATTCTCCGAGCATCGAGTACTGGTTCCTGCTGCATTTTGTCCGGACCACACGTGATTTTCCCACAGCAACTGATGTCATCGCTGAACTTCGGCGGCATTGGCCTGGATACTCCAAACAGAGCAGGAAGCTCGACTGGTCTGCTCTCATCGAAAAGACGGAACCAGCCATGCAGAATGCTGCTTACGTGAGAAGAATGCGCAGAAGCTCACGCGCCAGCCGTCCGCTTGCGGATATGGATGTCCTGGCAGCAAAGCTAGACAGCATGGGCAAGCAGAGCATCCCACACGCAGAAGACAAGGTGGCCACACACCGTTCAGCATTTGAACCGCCCACCTGCAAGGATCTCTATTCCTGGGGGCGGCTCCATCAGAATCTTTCGCATTGATAGGTTGCGAGAGTCTGTTCGCAATCAATATCACTCACATGGTGAGCGGTTTGTTCTCAGGGCATAGCTCTCACATGGCCTGCCTGTCAGCGGATGCCTGCAAATCAGGCATCCGCTTTTCTTCTGAATGCTTTAGCCATCTCGAGAGCTCCCCGCGCAGCGAGGTAATGGCCTCATCTATATAGACTGTGTGCCCCTGTTCAACACTCACAGGTCCCGCTGCAAGCATCTCCGCCAGCCGGCAAGCAGCGCTTGCGAATCACATGTCTCCGCAGCGCATGAAAATCGCTCTTGTCCTTGACTGCAAGGACCGGTCCCAAATCCTCGCAATCCTGGGCTGAGGCTCCGTCATGCCCGTTGCGGAGCCTTGCATTCAAGATATCACTGGGCAGGGCAAGCCATACCGATGCGCTGCCGTCATGCATGCCCGCACAGATCAGGCCATGTCCATGGCGAGCAGGCGCGCTGCATGGCTGCAGGTTTCCGGAGACGATGATATGAAAAATGCAGAGGCGCCGTTCCTATGTAAGAGGAAGGGACGGGCCTGTTGCCCGTCCCTTCTGATGCCTACTGATTGCTCGTGGAATCAGCGTCACGATAGATGAAGTTGATCGTGTAGTAGTCCTCGCCAAAGGCTGCATTGTATAGGTTTGTAATCTGCTTCTCTGCATTGGTCCTTGCTTCTTCCAGGAGTCCTCCATTCATGGCCTCCTGCTCGCTCCTTTCGATACATTCCTTCTGGAAGGCATCGGACTCCTGGATGCTGATCGGATTGATAAGGTTGTTGTTCTCCTCCAGCACGCCCGACAGGTCCATATTGGGAGTGTTCGAGACGATGTAGGGCTGGTCGAGGGTGATATTCAGCACAGTCAAGTCCTCGCTATCCTGCTCGATAGCAGCGGTCTTCAGATTGACACCGGCCTTGAGCGTGCCTGAGTAGCGATACCAGAAGCTGTTCTCGGTGAAGGGGACATCGAACTGGTTGAAGAGGTCACGGTTCGAATTAGTGACCTTGTCGACGTAGGTATAGTCCTGCGAGGCACTGACAAGCTCGCCCTGGTCCTGAACACGCGTGAAGACAATGGTCGGCGAAAGCGTTTCGAGATCAGAAGTCACCGCCTCTTTGGAAGTCATGGCAAAGATGTAGTAGATGACAGCACCGCACACCACTGCTCCGATTATCAGGCCGCTGAAGAACGCGAAAATGGTGCGCTTGATCTTCTTGCCCTTGGCCGGCTTGTTCTGGGTTTCCATGGATATCTCCTAGCCTGCGAAAGTTTCCCTCTCATTATGGGGCGTGTAATTTTCGCGAGCGAAGGGCGATGCAGTGCCCATCTCTACGCGGCAGGGATTGAGCCGGGAGCGGCACATGCAGGGACGAAGAAGCAAGACGATGCTTGTGTCATGGTGGAGGAAATCTCCGAGACGCGCTCGCCTACGCTGACGCAGGGCAGGCACGAAAAACAAGGGGCCAAGAGCTGCATTTGCTCTCGGGGAAGCGACATTTGCTCAGCTGATATCAGCCCGCCGCGAGCTCAGGCGTCATTCTGCTGGCGCATCCGCCCATCCGAATAGCAACGACGGAGGGGCGCCTGCACTTCGCAGACGCCCCTCCTTCTCTATCTTCTGAATGGCAGAGCTAGTCCCACGGATCGCGCTCGAAGAGCGGCTCTGCCTTGGGCCTTCTGTCAGACCACGGGTCGTATCCGTCGTCGTCCTCGTTCTCGGGACGGGCGAAGGCCGGATCGACATCCAGCTTCTTTCTGCCCTGTTCCTTCTTCAGATCCTTCTTCTTGCTATCGTCTGGCTTCTTCATGGCTACTTTGCCCCCAGATACGTATCTGCTGCATACTGTGCGATCTGCTTCAGGTCTCCCGACTGTGCCGAATAGGCATCCTTCGGAGCGCAGGTCACGACTGCCTGGATGGTCGAAGAGCCCGACTCCTGATAGAGCAGCACGGTCCAGATGAGGTCTCCCTGGCTGCCAGCACTGCAGATATAGGAAGTGCTGGATGTGGTCTTCGTGCTCGAGCTGTCCTTCGAAGCATCCGTAGAGCCATTCGAGTTCGTATTCGTGCTTGTGGACGTGCTCGAAGAGGAGCTCGAGGAGTTCGCCGTCTGGCTCTGCGACGACGTGCTGGAAGAGCCTGTCCCGGACGTGGATGTCGAGGAAGAGCTGCTGCTCGATACCGTAGCGCCCTTCGTGGCGAGGCCGCAGAACGTCATGGCCGCAGACACTCCGTCATCCGTCAATGCCGTGGCACCCGCATCGGAGGCGGCAACCGTGAGCTGCACGCCCGAAATCGTGGCGCCAGAGGCAAGCACATCGTCCGTCGCACCTGACGTCTGTGCCTTTGCATGAGGCGTCGGCGTGAAGGCGATGGTCGGTGCATATTCCTTCGTATAGGTGCAGGTGGCTACATTGTCAGAAGACGCGCCATAGACGAGCGCATAGCCCTGCTGCTCCATGAACTTGGCAATGTCTTGCGGGGTGGCAGAGAAGTAGTCTGCGATATGGTCTGCATCGGTGAGAGACGAGCTTTTCTCTTCCTTCTTCTCGTTCGCGACACGCACGGTCACGACCGTGCCCGAAGAGACCTGGGTTCCGGCGGCAGGATCGGTCGAATCCACGGTGCCTGCCGTACGGTCTGCATCCACATAGACGACCTTTGCCACAAGGCCGCTCTGGGAGAGCGTGCTCACAGCAGCGTCTTTTGTCATGCCTATGACGTCAGGCACTTCATAGCCCTGGGCAACCGTGAGTGTCACGGTATCGCCTGAAGAGATTGTGGTACCCACATCAGGATCAACAGCTAGGACCGTGCCAGCATCGGAGTCTGAGCTCTGGTACACACAGTGAATCGTGCCTGCACCGATCTCGGAGAGTGCGGCAGATGCATCCTCCTTCGTCTTGCCGATGATGTCGGGAATGGTGCGGGCCTTGCCCACCTCAAGAGAGATTGTCGTGCCCTTGGCTTCGCGCTCTCCTGCTTTGGTTCCCTGCGAGAGCACCTTGCCGGCATCTGTATCCACATACGTGTAGCCGACGTCTGCCACAAAGCCGGCCTCCTCGATCTTCTGGACCGCTACATCTTCTGTAAGTCCCTGGACATCAGGGACGCTCACGCCTCCCCACCACTGGAACATGTAGCCGATGAGGCCAATGGCAAGAGCGGCAGCCACGGCGCAGATTGCGATAGCGATCGTGCGGCGGCGCTTGGGTGTGGAGCCGTGCTCTGTGCCATCTCCCTCTTCTGGCTTCTCCTGATCTGCAGGAGCCTCCGCGCCCTCTTCTCCTGCAGGCCCCTCCTCGGAGGGCAGCTCTTCTGGTGCCGGCTCAGGCGCTGCCGCCATATCGAGTGGCACCGCGACCGGCGCGACCTGCGTGAGCGTGGAATCGGAATCGATGCTCTCGCCGTCTATGCGCTCAAGGCCCAAGGAAGGATCTGTGTCCTCTTCCTCATTCTCGAAGACAGCCTCGGTAGCCTTCTCCTTGATATAGGTTTCGAAGTCCACCGCATTTGTGGGCCCCTCTTCGACCTTGGCTGTTTCTGCCATGGCTTCAGGGACGACGCGGGCCGTCGCTTCAGGTGCATGGGTCGTAGGGACCGTGGCATCTCCCACCGCCCCCATAGGCTGGGTCTGTCCCTGGGAACGTGCTTCGGCGGCCTTCCTCACTGCCTCATCGATCTGGCCTGCAGCAACGGTCGCTGCAGCATCCTTTGCTTCCACGACATGCACCTTCGGCGCCTTGGCACCAGGCTTCAAGGGATAGCCGCACTGCGTGCAGAAGCGGGCTGTATCCAAGACTTCTGCTCCGCACTTCGGGCACTTCATAATCGGCAAGCTCCTTATCTTATGGGCAGGCATGCGTCTGCCCGAAACATTTCTGAATGAAATGATACGCCAGCGCCAGTTCCCCGGCATATATCCGCATACGCAAAGAGGCCTCCTGCACCATTGCTGGCACAGGAGGCCTCTCATATCAGGCAGCTGGCTAATCAGCTGCTATGCGCAATTACTCGACGTCGTCAGGCTCGAGCGGCTCGTCTTCGGAGCTTTCGGAGGAACCTGCCTCCTGCTCCTTCTTCCGGGCCTCGGAAGCGGCATCGTCGCGCTCTGCATAGAGCCTGTCGTCTGCCCCCACATCGACCTTCACGACATCGCCCTCGTGGAGCTTGCCGTCGATGATGAGGTTGGCGACATTGTCCACGACCTGGCGCTGGATCAGACGCTTCAGAGGACGTGCACCGAAGACCGGATCCAGGCCATCGAGAGCCAAGGACTGCTTTGCGGGGTCCGTGAGCTCGAGCACGATGCGGTCACGCTCGAGACGCTTGCGGACGTCCTTGAGCTGGATATCGACAATCTTCTCGATGTCTTCGAGTCCAAGCGGATGGAAGACCACGACGTCGTCGATACGGTTCAGGAACTCGGGCTTGAACGTCTGGCGCAGGGCATTGTTGACCTGGCGCTGGACCTCTGCCGGGTCGCTCGATGCATTGGCACCGGCGATGTACTGGCTGCCCACGTTCGATGTCATGATGATGATCGTGTTCTTGAAGCTCACGACCCTGCCCTGGCCATCCGTGAGGCGGCCATCGTCCAGGACCTGGAGCAGGATGTTGAAGACATCAGGATGTGCCTTCTCCATCTCGTCGAGCAGGATCACGCAGTAGGGATGACGGCGTACGGCTTCGGTGAGCTGGCCACCTTCGTCGTAGCCCACATATCCAGGAGGAGCACCGATAAGACGCTGGACCGAGAACTTCTCCATGTACTCGGACATATCGATACGGACCAGTGCCTTCTCATCGTCGAAGAGGCACTCAGCCAGAGCCTTTGCAAGCTCCGTCTTGCCGACACCGGTAGGGCCGAGGAAGAAGAAGCTGCCGATAGGACGATCAGGATCCGAGAGTCCCGCACGGCTGCGCCTGACAGCGGCTGCGACGGCACGCACGGCCTCGTCCTGCCCCACGACACGCTTGTGGAGCTCGGTCTCGAGGTTCCTGAGCTTGTCCATCTCGCCCTGCATCATCTTGGACACAGGAATGCCGGTCCAGCTCGAAACGACCTCTGCGATCTCTTCCGAGGTGACCTCCTCTTTGAGGAGCCCTCCCTCTTCCTGCTTGGCATTGAGCGCCTTCTCTGCAGCGTCATACTGCTTCTGAAGGGCCGGAATCGTGGCATAGCGGAGCTCGGAGGCACGGGCCAGGTTGCCTTCGCGGGTGACGCGCTCCATCTCGGTCTTCGCGTCCTCGATCTGGCTCTTCAGGTCCTGCACCTTGTCGATGGCAGACTTCTCGTTCTGCCAGTTCGCCTTCATGCCATCAAGCTTCTCCTGGGTCTGGGCAATCTCCTTGCGGAGCGTCTTCAGGCGTTCCTTCGAAGCATCGTCCTCCTCCTTCATGAGAGCCTGCTCTTCGATCTGCATCTGCGTGAGCTGGCGATCTACTGCATCGATATCGGCAGGCATGGAATCGAGCTCCATGCGGAGCCTCGATGCTGCCTCATCGACGAGGTCGATGGCCTTGTCCGGCAGGAACCTGTCGGAGATGTAGCGGTTCGAAAGATCGGCGGCCGCAACAAGCGCCGAGTCCGTAATGCGGACGCGGTGGTGCTGCTCGTACTTGTCCTTGATGCCACGCAGGATTGAGATCGTATCCTCGACACTAGGCTCGCCGACCATGACAGGCTGGAACCTGCGGGCCAGAGCCTGGTCCTTCTCAATGTACTTGTGGTACTCGTCCAAGGTCGTAGCACCGATTGCGTGAAGGACGCCACGGGCAAGAGCCGGCTTCAGGATGTTGCCTGCATCCATCGAGCCTTCCGTGGCACCGGCACCCACAATCGTGTGCAGCTCATCAATGAAGAGGATGATCTTGCCGTTCGACTTCTCGACTTCCTTGAGGACGCTCTTGAGCCTGTCCTCGAACTCGCCACGGTACTTGGCGCCAGCCACGAGCGCGCTCATATCGAGCTCGATGAGCTCCTTGTCGCGCAGGGTGGACGGCACATCGCCGTTAACGATACGCTGGGCCAGGCCCTCGACGATAGCGGTCTTGCCGACACCCGGCTCGCCGATCAGCACTGGGTTGTTCTTCGTACGCCTCGAGAGCACCTGGATCGTGCGGCGGATCTCCTCCACTCGTCCTATGACAGGATCGAGCTTGCCCTGGCGGGCAAGGTCCGTGACGTTCCTGCCGTAGCGCTCGAGCGCCTCGAACTCAGGCTTTGCATCCTGCGATGTGACGCGGGAGTCGCCCCTGAGCTCTGTATAGGCCTCTTGGATGCGCTTTGCCGTGACGCCCGAAGCCTTCAAGATCGAACCTGCATCTGACTTGTCGTCAGCCAGCGCAATGAGCAGATGCTCGGATGTGACATACTGGTCATCCATCTTCGCTGCAATCTTCTCTGCGTCGTTCGTGAGGCGCACGAAGTCATTGCTCATGCCCATCTGAGAGCTGTCTCCCGATACCTTGGGAGCACGGGCGATTGCCTGGTCGGTCTGGTTCTGTATGCTCTTCGGGTCTGCGCCGACACGCTCGATGATGGCCGTGATGTTGCGCTCGCCGGAATCGAGCAGCGCCTTCAGCAGATGGATGGACTCCAGAGCGCCAGCCTGCGCATCAACAGCCACACCCATAGCGCTCTGCAGCGCTTCCTGGGCTGTCACAGCCCATTTGTTGATGTTCATATAGCACTCACCTCTCTTTGGAATGGAAGGCATTTCTTCCAATCCGTCTTTCCTTTTCAGGTACTAGTGTTCCCGCATTGCCCCTCTCTCATACATATCTAAGTCATCTTATATCAGATTTTTTGTATCTCCATGACTTAGTCTTTGAGGGCTATCGGGAGTATCAGTGACGATAGATAGGGTCAGGAGATTTCTCTCCTACGAAGGAAGGCAGCCGCGAGGCTGCCTTCCAAGCACGCTCGTATGCAGTTTTCCCTAGACGTCCCGATCTTCATCGACGTCGTCGTCCGCATCTACCCCTGAAGAGAGGAGGCCGCGCATGACCTGCTCTGCGGTCTGTCCCTTGTAGGGAGTAAGCGCCACTATCTTCTCGCGCATGCGGAGCTCGTGGACCTCGTCCTCGAGCTCGCGCACACGTTCTCTGAGCTCGTCTATCTCCTTGTTGCGCTTGTCTGCAACCTCGCGCATATCGAGGATGCGGATGACGCCTGCAAGGTTGATGCCTTCGTCCGTGAGCTTCGCGATAAGGTTCAGGCGCTCGATATCTGCCTGGGAGTAGAGACGGGTATTGCCTCTCGAACGTCCCGGTGTCACAAGCCCCTTCTGCTCATAGACACGAAGCGTCTGGGGATGCATGCCGGTAAGCTCTGCGGCTACGCTGATCATGTAGAGCGGCTTGTTCTTCCCTGTACGGTCGTCACTGCGAGCCATAGCGCTCCGCATCCTTTCTGTAGTCGCGGGTATCTGCGTCCTTCAGGGCCTGGAGTGCCTCGCGCTCCTTCTGCGTGAGCTTGCGAGGAACGGCAATCCTGATCGTGACGTAGAGGGCGCCCTTCTGTCCCTTGTGCTTCACATCAGGAGCGCCAAGATCGCGGAAGCGGAACGTCTTGCCATCCTGCGACCCTGCCGGGACCTTGAGACGCACCGTCTCGCCCTGAGGTGTCGGCACATCGACGACAGAGCCCAGTGCCGCCTCATAGAAGCTCACCGGGAGCTCCATGCGGATGTCTGCGCCGTCACGCTTGAAGAGCGGATGCTCCTGCACGCGAGTCGTGATGACGAAATCGCCGCGCTCGCCGCCGCCGTAGCCATAGTCGCCACGTCCGCGGTAGCGGAGCTTGCCGCCGTCGACCGCACCTGCCGGAATCTTGACCGTGATGGTCTGCTTCTCCCCCGTCGAGGGAATCGTATAGGAGACCTTCCGTGTCGCACCCTTCAGGGCATCCTCGAAGGGCACCTCGATAGTAGCGGTGAGGTCTCCGCCCTTCTGGGGCCTCGGCTCACGGCGCGTATTCCCTGCACCGCCGCCAAAGATCGTCGAGAAGTCGAAGCCGTTGAAGGCTCCGTCTCCCGAGCGGATATTGTCGAAGATATCGCCCCAGTCGACGCCCTGGCCGTTCGTGGTGTACGTATACGTCCTGTTGCGTCCGCCCGAACCGCCGAAATCGGCACCTGGAATGCCGCCGAACATCAGGAGCTGGTCATACTCGCGGCGCTTGTCCGGATTGGACAGCGTCTCGTAGGCTTCCGAGAGCTCCTTGAACTTCTGCTCGTCGCCGCCGTTGTCCGGGTGATACTTCACGGCAAGCTTGCGGAATGCCTTCTTGATCTCGTCCTGGGTGGCGTCACGCTTTACGCCCAGCACGTCGTAGAAGTTTCTCTTGTCAGCCATAAAGCTTCTCGCCCCCTTCTTCTCTTCTCATAGACAAGCGCCCGAACCGCGAGGCCCGGGCGCGCATCTGGTGTGGCTTACTTGCTGCCTTGAGCCGCGCCATCCTTCTTCTCCTGCGGGCGCTTCTTCCCGCCGTAGGTGACTGTCACCATTGCGGAGCGGATGACCTTGCCTCCCATGCGGTAGCCCTTCTGGTAGACCTGGGAGACCGTGTCCTCGTAGACATCGGCATTCTCCTCGCGTCCTACCGCCTGGTGCGTCAGAGGATCGAACGGCTCGCCTGCCGGGTCGATGACCTCGACCCCTTCGCCGCCGAGCACCCCGAGCATCTTGGTGTGCACCGCCTGGATGCCATCAGCAAACTGCGCGAGGTTCGCATCCTCGCCTGCCGTATTCTTCGCATGCTCGATGGCGCGCTCCATATCGTCAAGCACGGGGAGGAGCTTCTCCACGAGGCGCTCGTTTGCACGGGCGCGCTCGTTTGTGCGCTCCTGCTCGGTCCTCTTCCTGAAGTTCTGCCACTCTGCCTGGAGTCTCAGATACTTGTCCTGGGCCTCCTTGGCGGCATTCTCGGCCTTCTTCTGGCCTTCCTCTGCCGCGTCAAGCTTCTTGGCATACTCATCGCGCTCGGCTGCAAGCTTGTCGGCATCCTTCTTGAGGTCGTCTGCCGCCGCCTGCTCGCCTGCCTTGATGGCAGCCTCGATCATATCCTGCTCCGACATGCCCGATGTGTCGGTCTTCTGGGCAGCATCGGATGCACCCTTCTCAGGGCTTGTCTTCTTCTCATCGCTATCGATGGGCACCTTCACGTCGCCCTCCTTCCAAGGCAGGGAAGGCGCAGAAGCTATCCAAGCCTTCTGCGCTTCCCTGATTCAAATCAGACCTACTCGGACTTCTTGTCGTCGTCGACGACCTCGTAGTCGGCATCGACCACGTCGTCAGCAGAGCCGGACTGCTGCTGGGCGCCTGCACCAGCATTGCCGCCAGCCGTCTGGGCATTGGTCGTGGAGTACACGATCTCGGCGAGCTTGTGGCCCACGTCCTGGAGCTTCTCGCCTGCGGCCTTGATAGCATCGATATCGGTGCCATCGAGTGCCTTCTTGGCCTCAGCCACAGCGTCTTCCACCTGCTTCTTCATATCAGCAGGCACCTTGTCGCCGAGGTCCTTGAGCGTCTGCTCCGTGCTGTAGGCAAGAGAGTCGGTCTGGTTCCTGACCTCGATCTCGTCCTTGTGCTTCTTGTCCTCTTCGGCGTGGGACTCTGCGTCCTTGACCATGCGGTCGACTTCGTCGTCAGAGAGAGCCGTGGAGCCAGAGATCGTGATCTGCTGGGACTTGCCGGTGCCCTTGTCCTTTGCCGTGACCTTCACGATACCGTTGGCATCGATATCGAACGTGACCTCAATCTGAGGGACGCCACGCGGTGCCAGAGGAATGCCGGTGAGCTGGAACTTGCCGAGCGACTTGTTGTCGCGTGCCATCTCACGCTCGCCCTGGAGGACATTGATCTCGACGGAGGTCTGGTTATCGGCTGCCGTGGAGTAGATCTCGGTCTTGGAGGTCGGGATCGTCGTGTTGCGGTCGATCATCTTCGTCATCACGCCGCCCATGGTCTCGACACCAAGGGAAAGCGGGGTGACATCGAGGAGCAGGATGCCATTGACATCGCCGGTAAGGACGCCGCCCTGAACAGCTGCGCCATCAGCGACAACCTCATCCGGGTTCACGGACATGTTCGGCTGCTTGCCGGTCATCTGCTTCACGAGCTCCTGGACAGCAGGCATACGGCTGGAGCCGCCGACGAGGATGACCTCATCGACCTGGCTAATCTGGAGGTTCGCATCGCGGAGAGCCTTGGTCACAGGCTGCTTGCAGCGGTCGAGCAGGTCACGCGTGATGCGCTCGAACTCGGCACGCGTGAGCGTATAGTCGAGGTGCTTCGGGCCATTGGCATCAGCGGTGATGAACGGAAGGTTGATCTGTGCCTGCTGGGCAGAGGAGAGCTCCTTCTTCGCATTCTCGCAGGCCTCCTTCAGACGCTGCAGTGCCATCGGGTCCTTGCGCAGGTCGATGCCGTTCTCCTTCTCGAACTTCTCTGCACACCAGTCGATGATGCGCTGGTCCCAGTCATCGCCACCGAGGTGGTTGTCGCCGTTCGTGGCGAGAACCTCGACGACGCCGTCTGCAAGGTCAAGCAGCGAGACATCGAACGTGCCGCCGCCCAGGTCGAAGACAAGCACCTTCTGGTCGACATTCTTCTTGTCGAGGCCGTAGGCAAGGGCAGCTGCCGTCGGCTCGTTCACGATACGCTTGACATCGAGGCCTGCAATCTTGCCTGCATCCTTCGTTGCCTGACGCTGTGCATCATTGAAGTAGGCAGGAACCGTGATGACAGCCTCGGTGACCGGCTCGCCGAGATACTTCTCAGCGTCTGCCTTCATCTTCGAGAGAATCATTGCGGAGATCTGCTCCGGCGTGTAGTCCTCTCCGTCGATCTCGACGACAGCACGTCCGCCGGTGCCGCTCTTCACGGTGTAAGGCACCGTCTTCAGCTCAGAGCCGACCTCGTCGTAGCGGCGGCCCATGAAGCGCTTGATGGAGAAGACGGTGTTCTTCGGGTTGGTGACAGCCTGGTTCTTTGCTGCCTTGCCGACGATGCGGTCTCCGTCAGAACGGAAGCCCACAACGGACGGCGTTGTACGGTCGCCCTCGGCGTTAACGATGATGGTCGGCTCGCCGCCCTCAAGAACGGCCATAGCCGAGTTGGTTGTACCAAGGTCGATTCCCAGAATCTTTCCCATGGTCTATTCCTTCCTTCGCTGCGGATTGCGTGCCCTCTGCACGTTGTGCCGCATTCCTTTTGCTTTACAGTCTCTATGATATCCCATCAATCCGATTCTTATACATAATCTAAGTCTCAAAACATTAGATTTTTTCTAGCAGACACTGAAAGACTTCTTATCTGTGCCCACGCATGCTTTCTCACAGGGACAATGTGCCCCTCATGCTGGGAAAAGACATGAGAGCCTAGCCGTACAATCAGATGCAGCAGAAAGCAGACGAGTGCAGAGGAGAAGCCATGAAGCTTCTGATTGCTTCCGATATCCACGGTGCCGCCAGATGGTGCCGCTCCCTCATGGACGAGATAGAGAAGGAGAGCCCCGACCGAGTCATCCTTCTGGGAGACCTCCTCTATCACGGACCGAGAAATGACCTGACCGAGGACTATGCTCCGAAAGAGGTCATAGCGATGCTGAACGGCATAAAGAATCAGGTCATAGCTGTCAGAGGCAACTGCGAGGCAGAAGTGGACCAGATGGTCCTTGAGTTCCCCTGCATGGCAGACTACGACGTGCTCTGGGATCCTGAAGCAGAGAACCCCATCACCCATACCAAGGGTCAGGAGCTCTTCTTCACCCATGGGCATGTCTGGGGTCCTGGCATCCACAACTCAGTGGATCACCTTCCCAACCTTCCCAAGGGCTCTGCCCTTGTCTATGGGCACACGCACAAGAAGGTCAATGAGCCAGCGCCTGGCAACCCTGACATCCTCTGCTTCAATCCAGGCTCTGTCGGTATCCCCAAAGATGGCACCCACAGCTACGGGATCTATGAGAGCGGTGTGTTCAGGCACTGCTTGCTCGAGGCGGAATAGCGCATCGCTACACCGCGACATGTAAAGCTAAAAAGCATGGGCCGGAAGCGCGCTTCTCCTTCCGGTCCATATCTAAATCTAAGGGCTCCGACATCTAAGCCACCTGTCTGATGGATTTTTCGGCGCTTTAGTGCAAGGTGCTAGCCCAATTTACGATATATGGCAGCAATGCAATGGCTATATCCACGCCTTTGTCACTCAACCAACCCAGGACCTTCTGTAGGCTACCTTTAGCTTGACCCTTTGGCTTTCCGCGTTGAGCTTCCATATCGAAGAGAATACTTTTCAGTTCATCCTTCTCTTCATTAGATAAGGTGTCGGCTGGCATCCGCTGGAGCTGCTCCGCAACTTGGAAAACGTCCACGTTTGCAGTTGCTTGGCTGGTAGAACTTGCTGTATTTGTTACATTCAATGACTTGCTCTTCGCTTCTCCCATGCGCTCCGCCAAGTGAGACCGGTAGTGCACCAGATGCTTCTTGATATATTTCAGGTCGTCAATGGACGTCTTACCAGCTTCGTGCAAATCAAAACAAGGAAGTCCCAGGCTGATATTGCTGATATCTCGACCGTACGTAAATACAAGTTGCTCAACAAATTCTTTGGCAGCAGAGACATTCCCATTGAAGAGATATGAGTCGCATTGTGCGATGTCTCCATCAACTTCTTTGATTCCAATGCGAAACGGATCTGCAAGGTCTTTTTCCTGATCGATTTCCTTTTTCCGTTGGAGCTTCCCTCGCAAGGCGCGCAGGTCCCCGCCATCATCAAAGGCGTCTTTCGAATCTATCGATGTCGCGCGACCTTTGTAGCGATCCAGACCCAACTTGATGCTGGGGATATCAGGGACAAACACTGCAACGATTTCTTTAACCAGAGCACCCTTGTCCATAGCGTTAGGGCAATCATCGAGTGCAGCGTCAATCTTGGCAACGTATTCATCAATGGGCATCTTTATATATGTCTCCCTCTTGGGGTCAGCAGCCACCTCTTAAAGTATCGCCGCACTTCTGCGTTTAACCTAGACTAGCCGCTCCAGCGAATAGTCCTTGGTACTCCAGCAGGACTATGAGCCAAGATATTTAAATGGCTGTAAAGCTAAGCGGACCCTTCGACTTTATAGACGGCGGAACCCACGTTCATCATTCTTGCGCCACATTGATAAAGAATTCGTTGCTATATGCCACGCAGACACCATTTCGTACAATAAAGCATTGCACATAGTGTCTGCCAGCATAGGCAGTCGTTTCACGACGCGACCCGTTTATATAGTTCGAATCTGTAATCTCCCCGCGGCGACAATTAGCTGCTATAGCCTCATCGCCCGTATTTACTATTTGCCAGCGCACGTCATACGAAGAAAGCTTCTGCGACCTTACCGCATGATAGACGATGCTGGAGTATTTTGGTATCACCTCGCCATCACTATGAACGTAATGAGAACTGCCTGACGGAAGTGTCACCTCTGCGGCAATGCGCATATTCGGCTTACTCGGCGCAAAAATCCAAGGGCGCGCCGCCCGCCATTTCACTGCAAGAGCTTCAGATTTCGACATGTAAATTATGCTGGTGAGAGAATTCGCTCCTCTAGATGTTCCTGCCGGAAAACGATTGCCCAGAATCTGACGCCATGCGACATTCGTTGAACCATCAGCACCGAGGAGTTCGATGGACCCATTCACCTCGGCAAGAAATGTTTTAAAGTCGTCCACCTTATAGCTTGCCGCCAAGTCATTGCCTGCTAAGGCTGGATCCTCGATGCAGGGCACACGGTCCTTATCAAGATCATCCTCATACGCATCGCTCATTGTCTGCAAGACAGACATTACAAGTTCGTCATAAGGCATGTCTTCCTCGGGGAAGTTGTCAGCGATCATCTTCTCGAGGGTAATGCCCTTTGGCCAGCGCTTGCCTTCGGGACAGTGCTCGCGACGCCACCATTTGAGAATCTTCACGACCGGTTTAAACTTCTCGAAATGGGCTTGGTTGAAATCCGTAGACCAATGCAGATGCCCTTTTGGATTGGTGAGGTTCCACATACCCGTCTCGTAATCGCCGATATAGCAGCTATCCTCCACCTTAGCCAAGGGCACTACATCAATATCGAGGCCTGACATTTGAATGCCAACAGAATGCGACTGAACTTTAGCAGTAGAGTACTTGCTGTTTTCCAGAAGTGCATCACGGAGCTCCTCTAGAACCGCCTTTGCATCAACATCAATGCCATGTCTGGTTTCAACGTCTATATCCACATCACGATTGTCATCATCCTTTGCAGGCCTGATGGCTGTATGCTTTGCGTACGAGCCGGAAAGGAAGGAATCTATGTACACATCCGCATAGTCTTCATGTGAGCTAAGGTAATTTCTCAGCGATCTATGGGCTGCGCTGATTTGATTCACCGTCGTTTCACTCGGTTCGATATCATGCAGGAAAGTCTTGAAGTCATCGTTAATCGACACTTATGTCGCCCTCCAAACGGAAGCTCTTCAGCGCAACCTTGGCATACTCACGGATATCAATGGCAGGAACTGTACCAAGCTTGAATAGCTCATCAAGGAGGAGGTAGAAGAATGAAGAGACTGCCTCGTCCCGATTCGAAACTTCAATCTCTCCATTGGGTCGTTTATATAGAGTGGCAGCGTTGGCTGCACAAATCAAATCTACTTTACCAAGGGCTTCCAGATGGCTCTTCAATATTTCCGGAGTAATGGCATTTGTTGCCAGGAGGCCGCCAATGATTCTGGTTAACTCTCTTGCGGGAACCTGTTTTCCGTGAGAAATCATTGGTCTGCTCGTGCGACATAGATTGCGGACGCTCTCAATCTTGTCTTGAGCGTATTCAAGATTTTCCTTGTCTGCCACTGGCTTGACTTCGAAAACGGCATACACACTTTCCGCCGTCACGTAACGCTCGCCATTTGGAGTATCGTAGATCAGTGGCGAGTGGTGCGGATCGTAAATGATAACGTCAATCTGTTCGCTTATACCTCCCTTGCTGTCGAAGACAAAGCCCTTCGATACGGCATACCTGCTTGGGAGGAAGGACTGCATGAATGATATCCATGCATTTTCTCCTAGGTCCCCCTGCGATGTCGGATGAGGAAGATCCAGACCGAGTTTGCATCGCAAGTCTCTTGCCTTGTAGCCTAGAATGTCATTGATGGTGAGGTCTTTATCCAATCAGTCTCCAATCTTTTGCGCCTAGGAACCGATAGCCGTTCACATCGTACAATTCAGGTCAGACAACAATGGCCTAGCTTTTATCAGATGACGTACAGTTTCTTTCGCACTTTTGAAAACCGGATAGCCGCATAGAAAAGCATGGCCCCGTCCCGGTACGATTGGAAGCGACCAAGCAAGCCAACGGGCTGAAGAGGACGGGATCGGTGATCGCGATGTCCAAGCTCCCGGCCGGGAAGTGGGCGGCATATGCGGAGGGCACGCTTGCAGGGATGACGCTCAGGGAGCTCGCGGAGAGATGCCATGTCTGCCTCAGGACGTCGTGGTTCATGCGCATGAGGCTCTTCGAGGTGATGGAGGCGGCGCTCGCCCCCTTCAGGCATGGACCCTCCGTGTCATGCCAGGCAGACGGGCTCTATCTCGACGAGTCCCTCGCGGGGAACAGGGGGAGGTCGGGCCTGAAGATGCCGAGGAAGGCCCACACGCATGGCCATGCCGTGCATTCCCGCGGCATATCCGGCCTCAAGGTCTGCGTGGAGTGCGCCGCCAACGACCTCGGGGACGAGCATGCAGTCCTCTGCGGCAGGGGCAGGCCCACGGATTCCGAGCTGAGAGGCGCCCTTGCCGGCATCGTCGACAGCTCATGGGTCGCCACGGACGACCATGCAGGATATGCGCGGATCCTTCCTGTGCTCGGCGTCTCCGAGCACACGGCGACTGCCGCCAGGAAATCCAGGGGCGGAGAGCTCGGCCTCGTCAATGCCATGCACCAGAGGCTCAGGGAGTTCCTGCTCCCCTTCCACGGGGTGTCGACCAGGCGGCTGCAGCACTACCTCTCATGCTTCCTCTGGATCGAGCAGGCGAGGCACTCCGAGCGGGAGAAGGGCGACATGCTCTCGGGGCAGCTCGCGGAGGGAAGGTACGCCTATACGAGGCGTGCCCTCATGGAGATGGAGCAGCCCTTCTGGAGCTACTGGGAGGACAAGGCCTCCAGGTCAATCATGGCCTAACAGCGAGTATGACAATCAGAAGGCACAAGGCAACATGATGCTTTGTCGTTTCATTATTCAGAACAGCCAAGACATTAATTATGGAGATCCATAAGCAGCACCAATAGAGAACATCCGCCTAAAACTTGAAACCTTTAGCCCGCATGAACTCATATCCATCCATGCAGCGTATGCCAAGTCCAGAACACACGTCAGGAATCTTCACCCTCTTCACAGAGTTGGAGTGAGTTTCATAGGTTACTAGCGTCATATCCGATGCCCATGCTTCGGCGCAAAGCCATGCATCTGCACGCGATGCAGCTTTGAACTCCCTCAGAGCCTCTTTTGTATAGCTCTGCTTATCTGCCCAAGAACAAACATCAAGATAACGGTCCAGTGTCTTCTTACTCGGCGCCAGCACTTGCACGCCCTTCAAGCCCTTAAGCCAAGGAAGAATAAAATCTTTGTGCCGAGACAACTCATCCGATACGGTTTGATGCAGAACCAAATCACCAGATTCGAAAAGCTTCCCAAAACTGTCCCAAAAACTTGGAAAGATGTCTCGCGGGATATAATGCTCGCTTGTGATGAAGATGTTTGAGTCCGGGAGGTAGCGGTCCATTAAATAGCCTCCTCGAAGTATTCGGCGAAAGCCGGCGCACTCATCCCTGTAAGTTCATACGCATCACGGTAGCTGAGATAGTTACTATGAACTGCAACATACACAGCATCAGAGAAGACGTTGCCTAGGCGGTAACGTTTGCTGAGATAGTAATTTCCGCCTGTCTTCCCCGCACTCCCCTTCTCCGTAAGCGTTTCCTTATACGCATTCCATAGGTGAAAATACTCTTCATTGCTTATAAGTTTCTCATCACGAGCCTTGCGTGCCACCACAACGAAGCTTGCCTTGGAGGCATGAGAAAAGGCCTCTATCTTCTTGAAGGCAGAGTCGGAATGTCCTGCCCACCAAGGGACCAGAGAGCAGGCTGGGACAAGGAACTCAGCAGCCACAGAATTGCAAAAGCGCTCCATCTCTATGTTGCTGTCCTCATCCTCAGGAGAGTTGCTGACGCCCGTCTGAGCATATGCCAAATGACAAAGCTCATGAATTAGTGTGAAGAGTTGTGCGCTTTTGGAGTCGCGTCCATTAATAAAGATGAGCGGAGCAATTGCATCGGCAAGAACAAAGCCACGAAACTCAGACACATTGAGCGTTCGATGCGTGTTATCGCCAACGATGCCATTGATCACAACGGAGATACCCTGGGCCTCGATACTATCCTTTAGCTTTCGCAAGGCTTGAGGGGCACCTTCACATTCATATGCCCAGTCGTCATCAAGGCCTAGGAATGTATGCATTTTGCGTGCGAGCTCTAGAACGGTATGTACATCCTTGTGGGCCTCTCGAAAAGACCCGACAAAATCAACTGCTGGATAGCCTTCATGAATGAAGTAGTCTCGCATCCAATCCTGTCGGGCAAGCATGGCATCCACAACATCAAAGAGTTCGGGGCTTGGCTCGCTGGCAGGTCGGTCATCAACCGTCCGAAAGTCGGCAATTTGCAGTGCATAGTCGGGCAACTCTCGAGCAAAGAGATCACTAACGCTTACATGGCATCTATCAGCGAAGTCAAGCAACTGCTTTACCGTAGGCTGCCATGTACCATCGAGCCACTGCGGATACTTTGGGAAAGTCTTGTGTATTTGTTCGTCAGTAAGGCCACTACGGGCAACAGCCCATCTTAGGACCTCTGGATTGAGCTCTGCCATTCGCAGCCTCCTTCCATAATCAGATATCCCCTCTGCAATGTTATCATGCGCATGTACTGGCACGGTTACGCAACCAGCCAAAGGCCACACCGCAACCATGTATGTTATGAGACGTGAAGTTAGGAGAGCATTAGCCCAATTCTCTCAGCTCAACTAGTCATGCAAGCCCAGCATTACGCACATTTGCCCTTCTACTCGCCGCAATATGCTGTCCGTATAGAACCCTCTAAATGATTGCAGCCCAGCCAGAAGACTCTCTGACCGGGCTGCATGCGAAATGGGGAGTAGTGGAGGACTACTTGGTGGAGCAGATAGAGCTACTGCTTCTTTGCTTGTTCGCCGTCGTCACTCTTCTGCATCTTGGAAAGCTTCTTCTGGAGCCTTGCCTCGGCACGCTTTCCACGGCGATAGGCAGAAGGATTGGCAAGCTCTGCCTTTGCCCTTCTCCTCATGAGATAGATGCCGCCCACAAGGAAGGCGATGGCTATGGCATCGACGCCCACGATGAGCCAGACCCAGGGAGAGATGCCGATAGTCTGTACAGCACCCGGAGCCATTCCTTCAGTGGCATTGGAGTTCGCTACCGCATACGCAATGTTATGTATTGCGTTCCTCATGCTCGACCTTGCTGTTGCAGAGTCATAGTCGCTGACGCTCCAGATGATGGGGATATCCATATTGAGGTAGGTATCGCAGCCGTTCCTGATGCAGAGATCACGCAGGTTGTCCCCGTTCCACATCCAGTAGTCGGAGATCACCATGCCCTTGAATCCCCACTCGCCACGCAGGAGGTCCTCGAGGAGCGCAGAGTTCGTATGCCCAAGCCTCGTTCCGATGCAGGGCTGTGCTGCCATGACTGCCGTTCCTGCCCTCATGACACGGGACTTCATCTCGCCGTTGTCGCCTGAGTGCTTGACGGTCATGCGGCTCTCTTCGAGCGCGATCTCGAAGGGCTTGAGATAGAGCTCGCGCATCGTCTGCTCGTCTGCCCACGTGCAGACGAGCTTCGAGCGGCCGGACTCCGTATCGTTCATGGCATAGTGCTTGAGATAGCAGTACATGCCCTGGTCTCCGGCACCGCTGATGACAGATGCTGCCATCTTGCCGGAAAGAAGCGGATCTTCGGAGTAATACTCGAAGACGCGGCCAGAGAAGGGAGAGCGGTGGAGGTTCACGGCAGGTGCATACCAGCCGTTGATGCCGTGGGCCAGAGACTCGCGTCCGAAGGCAGAGCCCACCTCGTAGAGGAGGTCCCTGTTCCACGTGGAGCTCATGAGCGGCGCAAAGCCGAAGCTCGAGCTCTTGGTCATATCGTATCCTGCATCATTGCCCTGGACCTTGAGGCCGTTGGCACCATCCTCGTCCACGGTCTTCGGAAGGCCGATGGAAGAGATCGGAGCCGTGATATAGGCATCGCCGGAGAAATTCCTGATGATGTCCTTCTTGTCTGCGTTCCAGTCGATCTGATCCAGCAGCTCGTCCCACTTCGGATCGTCGTAATCAAGGCCGCGCATGTCGCTCACGGTAAGGCCGTTCTTGGCACCAGAGGTCGGCTGCTCTGCGGCATATACCTTGGAGCCTTCCACATCGCCGTATTCGGGGTCAGTCAGAGGATCGAATGTCGTGAAGAGGTCCTGCCTCTCCGTGAACTCAGAGGAAATCTCCTTGCCGTCCGTGCTCTCGGGCTGCGTGCCTGCCCAGTCGCTGCGGGTGAGGATATGGGAGTCTGTATTCATATAGTCAGAGCTCTGCTGGAACTTGTTCGTCGCAGCAGTGTAGGTAGTGGAATTGTCGATGATGGGGTTGCCATTGTCGTCGAGCTTGGACTGTGCAGCCTTCTCCGCCTCGCGGATGTGCGCATTGTCCGATCCGTCATACCACGTGGTATCGGCGACCTCGATGGGCTGCGATGCCACCACGTCGTGGCTGTTCGAGCGCAGGCTCACATCGTAGGTGCCTGCCTCGAGGACATAGCAGCCTGTCGTGCCATCCGGACTCTCATGCGTATAGCAGTAGGAGGCAAGGTCTTCCTCGGAGAACGTGAGCGTGAGCTCCTGGCTCTCGCCGGGGTCCAGAAGCTTCGATTTCGCGAAGGCACGGAGCTCAGCTGCCGGCTTCTCGATCTTTGCCTCCTGGTCGAGTTCTGTGTAGGGAGAGCTTGAATAGAGCTCAGCCACGTCCTTGCCAGCCACAGAGCCAGTATTCGTGATGCGGACCTTCGCTGTCACGGTGCCGGAATCGAGGGAGACGGATTCGAGCTCCTCCTTGAAGCTGGTATACGACAGGCCATAGCCGAACGGGAACACGACTGCCTGGCTGTAGTCAAAGGTTGGATCCACTGCTGCTGCCGTCTCGTAGTAGCGGTAGCCCATGTAGACGCCTTCCTGGTACTCGTTGTACGTGCGCTGGATCTCTCCGCCGTCTGTCATGCTGCCAGACTGCGCCGTGAGGTTCGAGTAGGTGTGGACGCCGATATTGGCATAGCTTGGGTCCTTCGTGAAATCGGAAGACCACGTATCGACCGTGCGGCCCGAGGGATTCACATCGCCGTCAAGGATATCGGAGAGCTCAGAGAAGCCGCGCTCGCCGGGGTGTCCATACCAGATGAGGCCATCCACCGCGAGGTCGCCGGACATGAGGTCGCCGACCTCAAGCGGCGCCGAGCTCACGAGCACGACCACGACGTGTCCGCACTTGGCCTTCGCTGCGGCAATCGTGCCACGCTCGTTCTGGGAGAGCGCCAGATAGTGCGGCGTGCCATCAGAGTAGGCATCGTACTTCTGGTCCTGGCCCTCCTGGCCGGAGCGGGTGATGAAGACGATACCCGTGGCATCCTTGTTCTCTTCTATCCCGTCATAGATCGAAGGATCGTACTCATAGATGCGGCAGTCGCCGCCGAGAGCAGACCCCGCCTTGCCGGCAGCCAGCGTCCCTGGCGCCTCTTCGAGCGCTTCGGGCTCTCCTGCCGCCTTCATTGCATCGACAGCAGAATTGTCGATCGTGAAGGCAGAAAGGCCCTCTTCCGGCGTCACCGGATCCTTCACCCACTTGGCAGAGCCGCCCGATGCATTCTGTCCATAGACAGGATTGAGATAGGCATCGCCGAACGGCATGACCACAGAACCCTTGGCAAGCGGCAGCGATCCATCGTTCTTGAGAAGGACCGTGCCTTCATCCTGGACCTGTGCCGCTACCTTGTAGGCATCATCCTTAGCCTCTTCTGCATCGATGCCATCTGCATCGTAGTAGTCGGCATCCCAGTCCTTGGTGTCATCTGCCTTCTGGATGCTTGTTGTGCCCGATCCGAGATAGGTATCGAGCGTCGAGGACATGATCTGGCTTGCCGCCGTCGCGATGATGGCAAAGATGCAGACAAGCGCTATCGGGATAATCAGGAGTGTCCGGAACTTCCGGTTGCTCATCCTGAGACGTCCCCGCTTTCCCTCTTCCCTCTTCTTCATTGCTCTCCTCTCCCCGTCTGCCAGCATGCACACACGGGGCTGCCAGGCCCCTTTTCATGCCAGCTTTGCTATGCTGAACGATATCTGAGAGAGGGAATGGACCAGCCAATCTGGCAGAACCTGTCTCTCCTTTGGGAAAATCGGGAGCCATCTGGCATGCTGGGATTGCAGGAGGAGACAGCCGTGTACCGCATCCTCATCGTAGAAGATGACAGCAGAGCTGCCGCACGCCTGGAAACGCTCCTCGAACGCTATGGGGAAGAGCACAAGGACCCATTCAGGATCAGCCGGCTGGAAAGCGCTTTCGATATTTCCGAGGAGGCAGCTGCGGCAGACCTCATCTTCCTCGATATCGAGCTTCCCCAGATCGGTGGCATGGATGCCGCCAAGGCACTCAGGGCAGAAGGCCTCGATGTGCCGATCATCTTCGTGACGAATCTGGCACAGTATGCGGTGGAAGGCTATGCCGTGTCTGCCCTCGATTTCATCGTGAAGCCCGTGGACTATGCAGCCTTGACGCTCCGGATGGATCGCGCCGTGAAAGCAATGGAAGCGCGGAGCGAGCACACCATCTGCATCCAGGCTAAGCAGGGGCTCCATGCCGTGCAGGCACGGGACCTCATCCTCGTGGAGACCCGAGGGCACGATATTGCCTACTGTCTCGCGGACGGATCGGAGCTCCTGGCAAGGAAGGCTCTGCGCGAGGCAGCATCCGAGCTCCCCTCGCCGCCCTTCCTTCAGATCTCTTCTGGCTGCATCATCAACATGGCCCATGCCACAGGCATGGAAGGCTCAAAGATCGAGCTTTCAGATGGCAGAGCTGTCTATATGAGCCGCGGACACAAGAAGAGCTGCCTGCAAGCCCTTGCCCACTATCTCGGAGGCTGCCTGCGAGCGTCTCCTTCCTGGACATCCTGGCTGCCGCGCTTGCTGTGGCGGACCATCTGGTGGAGTTCGGCCTTCCGATCTGGCTCATCTGCTGTCATCAGCCGAAGAAGCACGGCTTCGCCTGGCGTCTTGCAGCTGCCATCTGCCTTCTTGCCCTTGGATGTACCGGTCTCATAGGCGTCTGGATCTGGACCTCCTCTGCCCCTGCCGGCAGCATGGAGCCCTATGTCCTGAACCTCATTGCCTACGCGCTCCTCATCCCTGCCTTTGCAGCAGCGGTCCTCTTCTGCTTCGACACCTCTGCCTGGAATGCGCTTTTTGCCGTGACGGCAGGCTATACGATCCAGAACCTCTCTTCGGGAGCAGAAGAGACCTGCCGCATTGCAGCAGAGTCTCTTGGCATGCATGTAGCCCCCATCTGGGGCGAGGCAGCCTTCACCCTCATTGCCGAAGCTCTCATCCTTGCCCTTGCCTACGTCCTCTTCATCAGGCAGGTCCAGGACGAGCCGCCGCTCCACAGACCCTCTTCCGGCATGCTGGGCATGACGGCAGCGGTCATCCTCCTGGTCATTGCAAACGATGTGGTGATCCGCGGCATGGGGCATATGGGAGTGGTCCCTGTCCCCTTCCTGCTCTCGCTCCGCGTGACGCATCTGGCCATCTGCATCTTTGTCCTCTATACGGACTACCAGGCACTCTACAAGCTGCGTCTCGAAGCAGGGCTCGAGACCGCACGCAGGCTCTCCGAGGAGCGCTCCCGCCAGTATGCCCAGAGCACGGCCACAGTTGCGGCCATAAATGCCCGCATGCACGATATCCGGCACAAGGTCATGGCGACACTGCAGGATGAAGGCGTGGGCATGAGCGCCTCGGCTGCGCAGGAAGTGATCCACGACATAAACGTCTACGACGCACAGGTCCATACCGGAAGCTGCGCGCTTGACTGCGTCCTCACAGAGAAGAGCCTCGTCTGCCAGCAGGAAGGGATAGATCTCACCTGCATGGCAGATGGGTCCATGTTCAGCCATATCCCCGATGAGGATGTCTATGGCATCTTCTCCCTCATGATCGATGCAGGAAGAGATGCTGCACATACGCTTCCCGTCACAGACACGAAGGTCCTGAGCCTCACTGCAAAGCGCCATGGCTCCCTTGCCGCCATCCATCTCATGGGCAGCTGCACAGCTGAGGCAGATGCAGCGCTCCAGGAAGCTGCAGAGCAGCTCTCGTCCCTGGTCAAGCGGCATGGCGGGACAGCGACCGCTGCGACAGAGGGCGAAAGCTTCTCGATCGATATCCTGCTTCCCCTGAAGCAGCGCTGAGCGCGGCAAGAAGGCAGCGCTATCCGCGCCTTTGCCTTCCTGGAAAGGCTCCGCATGAAGCAGCCAGAACAGGAGAGGTACGCCTCCTGGCATGGCAGCCACAGGTCACAGGCCTTATGCAGTGCCAGCACGCATCTGGTAGTCAGGCCAGGTCATGCCACGCCCTCTAGAGCAGGAGCAAATTCAAGGATATGCCGCAGCGTGCCTGCGGTGCCACGCAGCAGGCCGGAGAGCCAGGACGCTGCCTGGCACTGGCCTTCCCCAGCTATTCGCTACTGCGCCACATCGTCAGTCGTAAGCCCTGCACCTGCCGCAAGCGCTGCGTAGTCCCTGGGAGATGCAGCATTGGTCGCAGCGCCGAGGGAGGCATCGTTTGCCTGCGCTTCAGGTATCGTAGCGGAGGTGTCGTTAGGATCCATGCCGGCATCCACACGCTGCATCATGGCACGCCACTCGTCGTACATGGTGCCCACATACGAGACACCATCCTGGCTGAACGAGTAGCTGGGCGTGATGGCGGAATAGACCTTGAGGTTGATGCCGGAGCCCTTGATGTCAGTGGCCCAGCCTACGAGATCCGTGACGGAGAGGTCGGTAGAGACAGACTCTGCGAGGCTTTCCACGACAGACGGAAGCTGGGCGGCATTGCTCTCAAGCACCTTGTGGGCAATGGCCTCGACCACCTGGCGCTGTGCCTGTGCACGGCCGAAATCCCCACCAGTCTCGTTGTAGCGGTCGCGCACGTAGCTGAACGCCTGGGCTCCGCTCATTTTCTGCTTGCCCTTGGCAAAGTGGTAGCCATCACGCGACGTGAACTCTTCGGGAACATCGACCGTGATGCCGCCGAGGCTGTCGATCACGCCGCTCAGATCGTCGAAGTTCATGGCCATATAGTGCGTGATGGGCACGCCTGCAAAGGCAGAGACTGCCTCCACCGTGGCAGCAGGACCGTTGTTGTACTCTGCATTGATCTTCTCGACCGTGCCATCCTGGGAGCTCACCATAGTGTCGCGCGGGATGGAGATGAGGTCGACGGTGGTGTGCTCGAGATCGACGCGGGCAAGCATCGTGACGTCCGAACGAGATCCTGCGACGCCGTCGCGGCTGTCAGAGCCGATGATCACCATGTAGAACGGAGCCTGCTTCTGATCCGACGTGGTCTTGGGAGCCTCGAGCGCCTGCGAAAGCGCCTTGCCCTCGTCTCCTCCTACCGCCATCGAAGAATTGATATGGCCTACCCATACTGCCAGGGCAACGCCGGCAACAGCGACGACAGCGGCCAGGACAAGGAGGATGCGTGCCGCTATAGGCAGCCGCCTCTTGGGATGCGTGCGGTGCGTGAGCTGCTCTACATCTGCCTGGCCGAAGTGCTTCGCGGAAGCAGAATCCGCCGGAAGCGGGGACACCGCAGGCGAAGGAACAGATGCCGGAGCAGGCTCTACCCCGGACGGCTGGGCATCCTGACGCATATGATGCGGCGTTCTGTCCTGTTCATTGCTGAAATCGCTCATTGCCAAGCTCCTGATCCTGTTTCTGCATGTCCGGCAGCCGCGGCACAAGGCGCGCAGGTCTGCCATTGGCCACGGAGAGTCGCGAAATGCTGAATCTCCGCTTAATGTCACAGACATCCAGTCTATTGCTTATGCGGCTCCGTTGTTCACGCCGCATCGCGATGCCTCTATCTTCTGCACAAGGCAATGATCCAAGTGCCTCCAGAACGCATATCCCAGAAGCCCAAATCCAGCAACCTTTTCACTGGTCACAGGAATCCTGCTACAGCCGCTTATGTCGGACCTGTTTGAGCCAGTTCTTCTTGAATGAGCGTGCTCCTCCGAAGAACTTGTCATCAGTCATGGTCGCTGTGTGGCGCTCGTACTTCTCAGCTGTCAGCTCAATCGCGCACAGGTAATCGGCAACCTGCGAGAGCCGGAAATGATGGTAGTCGGACTCGCGACGCACGGTAGCGCTTTTAGAAAGCGCGTAGTCAAAAGCAGACTTGAGCGCCTGGGACACGGCATGCTGGCCTTGGTCATAGTAAATCTTCACGTGCTCGAAAGACTGGAAGTAATCCAAGTGGTCAACTAGCAGATCCACCAAATCCCGTCGTATGAGTGATTGGAGCTTATCCTCATTGACGAACTCGCTGCTGCGATAGACGAAGGACCGGTAGCGGATGGGTAGCTTTCTTACCAAAAGCGAGAAGGCGACAAGAAAACCCTTGCGATCCTCTATCGAGTAGTTGGCATACCCTTCATGGGCGCGCAGGAGAGGAGTCGCATGGAAGGGAATATCTGGAAGACCCTTGTCTCGAAGCGACTGCTCGTAGCCCGCTATGACGGAGTAAATGTCATCAGATTGGTCATGCAGGACGTAGGTCACGACGTAGTAGTCGGTCATCCCTTCCTGTGTGCCCGATTCATCAACGAATACGCTCAAATCTCCCACAGAAGAGATCCCTCCCAGGGAAAGCTCCATATAAAAAAAATTGCCGGGGGACTCCCCCCGGCGCTTGATAGCAGCATATCTGCCGCCATCTATATACTACCCTAAACTTCAGATCCTTAGAAGGGTCTATTTTTGATTTTTACTTCAACATTTCTGCTGGTATTTTACCCTGTTTGTTTTCTGATAGATTACTGTTCAAATTTATACGTAGCATCTGGCAACCTTTCGCCTTAACGGATGCTACGATGCAACATCGAATTGCAGCGTGTAGCTTCGGCCCACACCCGGAAGAGCCCGATGCGTCGGGCTCTTCTTATATACAGACATCTTCAATCATGCATGGCATGACAAGGCCCAGTCCGGACATGCCGGACTGGGCCTCTTGATGCTTCTATGGGCTATTTCGCGCTATCCCTCTACGGCAGCACGACCGCGACGGAAGGCTTCGATGTTCGCCCCGATCGTCTTGGGCGGCACGCGGCGCCTGATGGCAGACTCCCATGCTTCCTCGTCGAAGGGAAGCGTCGTGGAGAGGGCACCGACAAGGACGACATTCGTCGACTTGGGGCTTCCTGCAGCTCGTGCGATGGCACCGGCATTGATCTTCTTGGCCCCCAGGGCATCAAGCCTTGCTTCCACATCGTCCGGCATCTTGAAGGTGCCGATGGCAACAGAGACCGGCACGATCGTCTCGTCGTTCACGATCATGGTGCCGCCCTCCTTGAGGTACTGCTGGGCACGGAGTGCCTCTATCGCCTCGAAGGCGACGATTGCATCAGCGCAGCCAGGATCTGCGACCATCGAGTCCACATGGCTTCCCATGCGGATGACCGTGGAGACGGAGCCGCCTCTCTGGCTCATACCGTGGATCTCAGAGACCTTCACGTCGAGGCCAGCCTCTGCTGCTGTCATGGCCAGGATATTGCCCGCCAGGATCGTGCCCTGGCCGCCGACACCGACGAGAAGGACCGTGCGGATGCCTTCGAGCTCGACCTGCTTGCCGGTAAGCTCGACAGAGGAGCTCTTGGTGGATGCTGTTGCGTGCGGCATGGCTCTACTCTCCCCTCTTGATGCAGCCGAACGGGCAGGACTGGATGCACTGGCTGCAGCCGATGCACTGGTTCTTGTCGATGACGGCAGAGCCGTCCTCGGCCTTGCCGAGAGCCGGGCAGCCAATCTGGATGCAGGTCCCGCACTTGCGGCAGTCGACGATATGCGGCTGCGGATGCGTGGAGCGGTCGATGAGGCGGCAGGGGGATCTGAACACGAGCACGGAGAGCTTGTCCTCATGCTTCACGGCCGTCCTCAATGCCTTCCTGATGCTTGCCGCATCCTGGACATCGATGGTCTCGACCTCATCTGCTCCCATGGCACGGCACAGCGCCTCGATATCCAGGTACTTGCCCGCAGGCACGGAGAGCGGAGAGACGCCCGCTGCCTGCTCTTCGAGCGTGACGCCGTTGCACGGATTTCCCTGTGCTCCCGTCATGGCCGTCGTCCTGTTGTCGAGGATGCAGAGCGTGCCCTTGCCGCCGTTATAGATCGTGCCAAGCAGGCTTGTGATGCCCGAGTGCGCAAACGTGGAGTCGCCGATGACACCGACGACAGGTCGCTTCGACCTCTCTCCTGCCTGTGCGAGCTCCATGCCGTGCGCCATAGACAGACTGGCTCCCATATCGATGACAGAATCGACCGCCTTGTAGGGGGCGACGGCGCCGAGCGTATAGCAGCCGATATCTCCCGTGACGATAGCATGCATCTTGTGAAGCTCGACGTACACAAGGCGGTGCGGACAGCCCGTGCAGAACGCAGGGGGACGTCCCGGAAGGCCCTGGGCAGGAGCCGGATGGGGCGGCTCGCCGACGCCGAAGGCAGCCTTGATATGTGCTGGCAGGATCTCGCCGCCGCGAGGAAGGGGACCCTCTGGCGGGACGGAGACGTCGATGCCCAGTGCCTTCACATGGTCTGCGAAGTAGGTGCAGGTCTCCTCGACGACGTAGAGCTTCTTCACAGATGCAGCGAAGTCATGAAGCTTCTTCGGCGGCAGCGGCCAGGTGACACCGAGTTTCAGCGTGGATGCTTCCGGCAGCGCCTCCCGCACATGGTTGTAGAGGGCGCCGGCACAGACGATGCCGATGTCGGTGCTCCTCATCTCGACGCGGTTGAGCGGCGTCTCTTCTGCCCAGGCGACAAGCGCATCCTCGCGCTCGTCTGTCACGGCACGGCGCTTCACCGCAAAGGCCGGCATCATGACATACTTCACCGGGTGGGACTCATAGGCACGGGGAGCAACTTCTGTGCGCTCGCCTTCGACCTCGACCATCGTCCTGGTATGCGCGATCCTCATCGTCTCGTGGAGCATCACAGGCGTATCGAACCTCTCGGAGAGATCGAATGCCTCCTTTGCGAAGGCATACATCTCCTCGGAGTCCGAAGGATCGAGGCACGGAATGCGCGCGAAGGCTGCATAGTTCCTCGAATCCTGCTCGTTCTGCGAGCTGTAGCACGAAGGATCGTCTGCCACGAAGAGCACGAGGCCGCCGTTCACGCCTGTATTGGCAACAGACATGAAGGGGTCTGCGGCGACGTTCAGTCCTACGTGCTTCATGGCGGCACAGGAGCGCACGCCTCCCATGGAGGCACCGATTGCGACTTCGAGCGCTACCTTCTCGTTCGGCGCCCACTCGCAGGTGGGGCCGTCCTTCTTGACCAGGTTCTCGAGCATCTCGGTCGAAGGCGTGCCGGGATATCCCGATCCTACCGCGACACCTGCCTCCCAGAGGCCCTGGGCGGCTGCCTCGTTGCCCGAAAGAAGCTGCTTTGCCATATATCCCTCTCCTGTCTTCCCTCTAAGACTGGTTCTCGTGGTCTACAAGCCCCTGCGCGCCATAGCGCTTGCGCAGGAGCGGCTTTTCGATCTTGCCGGTCGCATTGCGCGGAACGGCGGCGAAGATGATCTTGCGGGGCCGCTTGTAGCGCGGAAGCCCAAGGCAGAACTCGTTGATATCGTCTTCCGTTGCATGAGAGCCCGGCTTCAGCTCCACGACAGCGCAGGCAATCTCGCCCAGCCGCTCATCAGGAAGGCCGATCACGGCCACATCCTGGATATCCGGATCTGCTGCCATGAAATCCTCGATCTGCACGGGATAGAGGTTCTCGCCGCCGGTGATGATGACATCCTTCTTGCGGTCCACAAGCCAGAAGAACCCGTCCTCGTCCTGGCGCGCCATATCTCCCGTATGGAGCCATCCATCCTGGAGGGCTTCTGCCGTAGCAGCAGGATCCTTGTAGTAGCACTCCATGAGGCCGGGACCCTTGACGCAGAGCTCGCCGACCATGCCCTGGGATACTTCGTTTCCTGCCTCGTCGACGATCTTTGCCTGCCAGCGATATCCCGGCACGCCGATCGCACCCACATGGTCGATGTTCTCGAGTCCCAGATGCACGCAGCCCGGTCCTGTCGACTCGGAAAGGCCGTAGTTCGTGTCGTACTGGTGGTTCGGGAAGACCTCTTTCCAGCGCCTGATGAGGCTCTTCGGCACGGGCTGGGCGCCGATATGCATGAGCCTCCACTGGTCGAGGTGATAGTCGGAGAGCGTGACCGTCCCTTGCTCGATGGCAGTGAGGATGTCCTGTGCCCAGGGAACGAGGAGCCACACGATCGTGCAGCGCTCCGAGGAGACCGTGGAGAGGATCGACTTCGGCGAGACGCCACGGAGGAGCACGCCCTTGCCGCCCACAAGCAGGCTTCCGAGCCAGTGCATCATGGCGCCAGTGTGGTAGAGGGGCGGGATGCAGAGGAACACGTCCTCATGCACGGTCTTGTGATGGACTGCCTCCATCTCTGCTGCCTGCGTGAGCGAGCGATGATGATGGAGGATGGCCTTGGGGAAGCCGGTCGTTCCGGATGAGTAGTAGATGGCAGCATCCTCATCCTCCGAAAGCGGGATCATCGGGTCTGTGGAGGCACACAGCGCTGCAAGCTCGCGGTAGCTCTCTGCCCAGGTCGGGCAGTCATCTCCCACATAGAAGAGGAGGCGTCCCTTCTTGATCTTGGGAACGATCTGCTCAACCCTGCCTATGAACTCGGGGCCAAAGACAAGGATTGTTGCATCCGACTTGTCGAGGCAGTACTCGATCTCATCTGCTGCGTAGCGGAAGTTGAGCGGAACGACCGTGGCGCCGGTCTTGAGGATGCCGAAATAGAGCGGCAGCCACTCGATGCAGTTGTAGAGCAGAAGCGCCACCTTGTCGTCCTTGCGGACACCACGGGAGAGCAGGAGATTCGCGAAGCGGTTCGACTTCTCGTCGAACACCTTCCACGTCATCTCTCGCCGATACGGATTGTCCTCTGTCGTCTCTACAAGCTCGTACTCGCGCCATGTGACATGGCGGTTGTCCTGAATCTCCGGATTCACCTCGACGAGTGCGGTCTCGTTGGGGTATGCCGCGGCATTGTGCCGCAGCATGTCTACGATGGTCACAGGCTGCCCCTCCCCCTCCATTGGACGTTTCAGCCTTGTATAGGAGCCAAGCTCCAAACCTCACCAGCGTAGCGTATACGGGAAGCCATTAACCGCTTGATGCGGCAAGCGGCAACGGAGCTGTAGCAATGGCATGGGTTTGCCGCCCCTCAACGCAATCTTCTCCTTCAATCCGTGTTACGCTAGTCGCATATACGCAGATGTACTCCAGAAGGGATACGCGCAATGGGAAGCTTTCCGAAGACGCTCTCCTATCGAATGCAGGGGCTCTGAGCCTCTTGGGTGCCTTGGCGCCTGCGCATATCCATCCCTTTGAAAGTGACTCTGGAGACCCTTCATGCCCATCAATATCCCTGACGGCCTGCCCGCAAAGAAGATCCTGCACGACGAGCACATCTTCGCCCTCGAAGAGGAAGTGGCAGCCAGACAGCAGATCCGCCCGCTTCGTGTCGTCCTCCTGAACCTCATGCCGACAAAGATCGAGACCGAGACGCAGATCCTGCGCCTCATCTCGAAGTCGCCCCTCCAGGTGAGCCTTGACTTCATGCGCGTTTCGAGCCATGAGGCGACGCATTCGCGCGACCATCTCGTGAAGTTCTATGAGACGTTCGATACCTTGAAGGCCAACAACTACGATGGCCTGATCGTGACGGGTGCCCCTGTGGAGCAGATGCCCTTCGAGGATGTGGACTACTGGAAAGAACTCACCGAGATCTTCGACTGGGCGGATGAGCATGTGCTCTCGACCATGTATCTCTGCTGGGGAGCGATGGCAAAGCTCTACTACAAGTACGGCATCCACAAGATTGACCTGCCGGAAAAGCTCTTCGGGGTCTTTCCGCAGCGGCTCTGCGACGAGTACAACTTCCTGACGAACGGCTTCGACGAGCTCCACTACATGCCGCATTCGAGGCATGCGATGCTCGATGAGGCAGAGCTCAGGCTCCATCCTGAGCTCCAGGTGCTGTCTGAGGGCATCACGAGCGGACCTGCCATCATTGCCACGAAGGACTTCCACGAGATCTATCTGACGGGGCACTTTGAGTATGGCAGGGATACCCTGGCAAACGAGTACTGGCGCGATGCGAATGCAGGAAAGCCGATCAAGCTCCCCGTGAACTACTTCCCGGGAGACGATCCGACCTACCAGCCGCGCTTCACGTGGCGGGCACATGCCAACCTCCTCTACAGGAACTGGCTCAACTGGGTCTACCAGATGACGCCCTACCGCCTCGAGGACATCCCGGATACCATCACGAAGGTCCACGCCCATGCCACGGGCACCGTGGACAAGTTCGAGTGCTGATCTCAAGATACAAGGAGCACCACCCCATGAAACAGGCACGACCCTATCCGAAGGCCACAATCACGAAGAAGGCGGCCCGTACTCTTGCACAGGGCTATCTCTGGGTCTTCGAGGGAGAGGTCGAATCCATCGCACCTGCTGCTGGCGGACGTCCCGTCGAAAACGGCGCTATCGTGGACCTCTTCGAGGAGAACGGCACCTGGCAAGGAGCGGGGCTTCTCTCAGAGGAGTCCAAGATCCGCGTGCGCGTGCTCTCGAAGAACGCGAACGACCGCTTCGATGAGGGATTCTGGAGGAGGCGCATCCTCTGGGCCTGGGAGCACAGGAAGGCTGTCATGGGTGCCAGGTCCCTTCCCGGAGCTGAGCCTGACACGAACTGCTGCCGCATCCTCTTCAGCGAAGCGGATGGCGTGCCCGGCCTCATTGTCGACCGCTACGAGGATGTGCTTGTGGCGCAGGTCGGGACGTATGGCATGGAGCTGAGGAAAGAGATGCTCTTCCCTCTGATCCTCGATGTCCTGCGTTCCGATGGCCAAAAGATCCGTGGCATCTATGAGCGGGCAGACTCGCCCGCGCGAAGGCTCGAGGGACTCGATCTTCACAAGGGCTGGTGGAAAGAGCCAGGCGTCCCCACACCGGACAACGCCCGTGTCATGGCACAGGAAAACGGCCTTCTCTTCGATCTGGACATAGAGAACAGCCAGAAGACCGGCTTCTTCCTCGACCAGAAGTACAACAGAAGAGCGGTTAGAGAGCTTGCAAAAGGACGCCGTGTCCTTGACTGCTTCAGCCATGTAGGGCCGTTCGGCCTCAATGCTGCCGCAGGAGGGGCCGAGTTCGTCCGTTGCGTCGATATCTCCGATACCGCCATCGCGCTTGCCCAGGAGAATGCAAGGCTCAACCACCTGGAAGACAGGATGGACTTCACGTGCGCCAATGTCGTGGAATACCTGCCTGAGCTTGTGAAGAGCAAGGCCCGTCTCAAGGAAGAGGGAGGTCCTTTCGACCTCATCATCTTGGATCCTCCCGCATTCACGAAGAGCCGCTCTGCCGTGGCACATGCCAAGAAGGGCTACCGCGAGATCAACGAATGGGCCATGCGCCTTCTTCCCCGCGGAGGATATCTCGCGACCTGTTCATGCTCGAGGTTCATGACAACAAGGCTGCTCGAGGAAGCGATTGCCGAGGCGGCACACAACGCAAATGTGCAGCTCAAGCAGATCGAGCTCAGGCAGCAGGCGCCGGACCATCCTATTCTCTGGGGGATGCCTGACACCCACTATCTGGACTTCCTGACGTTCCAGATTGTCTAGAGCTGCGCTTCTCTGCCTTCCTGGCAGCACGCCTGGCCTGGAAGAACTCCCTGAGGACAGAAGCGCACTCGTCTTCAAGCACGCCGGACGTAACCGCAAACTCATGGTTCAGGCGCCTATCGTGGCTCACATCGAAGAGCGTCCCCAGGGCTCCGCCCTTGGGGTCAGGTGCCCCATAGACGCAGCGGTCGATGCGGGCGTTCACCATGAGGCCCGCACACATGAGGCAGGGCTCGAGCGTCACATAGACCGTGCAGCCTGAAAGCCGCCAGCGCCCGAGCTTCTGCGCCGCCTCCGTCATTGCCCGGAACTCCGCATGGGCCGATGGGTCGTGGTCGAGCTCGCGCCTGTTGTGGGCAGAAGAGATAACCGCGCCGTCCAAGACGACGACAGCGCCGATGGGCACCTCTCCTTCTGCGGCCGCACGGCGGGCCTCTTCGAGCGCAAGGCGCATGAAGCGCTCGTCTGCTTCCATCTGCCTGTTCTCCTTCGTGCCTTCCTCCATGCATCCCTCCCATGCAGAGCCCGTATGGCCTCCATCCGCATCCCAAGCATAGCAGGCTCCCCTCGGCAACAGAGCTTGGGTCCTCCACCGAATCAGGGAGCCACAAGCACGGGCCCCCGATGCCCTGCGTGCTAGGCTCTTCTGAAAGGGAAGCCACAAACTCCTGCCTGCACATGCTCAGGCAGGGCGGAAAAGGATATGTCCATGATCAGAACCGTCTGCCTCAATCCCGCACTGGACAAGACCGCCCTCATTGCGGGCTTCCAGATCGACCACGTGAACCGCATCGTGAGCCTGCGCCGCGATGCAGGCGGCAAGGGAATCAATGTCTCGAAGGTCGTGGCCAAGCTCGGCGGCAAGACCTGCGCCTATGCGCTTCTGGGCGGCACGGTCGGCACGCAGATAGAGTCCGATATCGTGGACATGGGCATAAGCTGCGTCTCTGTCGCGATCGAGGGCGATACGAGGACGAACCTCAAGATCATCGACACCCAGACCGGCACCCATACCGACATCAACGAGCCCGGTCCTGTCGTGGACTCCCAGGAGCTCCTCGACCTTCTGCAGCGTCTGACCTCAGATATCGAAGAGGGAGATGTCGTCGTGCTCTCGGGCAGCCTGCCGAGAGGCGTGCCCTCAGACACCTATGCCACCTGGATCCGTGCAAGCAAGCAGGCAGGAGCAGCTGTCTTCCTCGATACGGATGGCAGGGCGCTTACCGCAGGCATCGATGCAGCCCCGACGCTCGTGAAGCCGAATCTCCAGGAGCTCTCCGACCTCGTAGGCCAGGAGCTCACGACGACAGAAGACATCGTCGCCGCCGCGCATGAGCTCCTCTCCGGAGGCATCAAGACCGTCGTGGTCTCCCTGGGACAGCAGGGCGCCCTGTTCTGCACGAAGGAGCACACGATCTCTGCCAGGGCCCCGCATGTGCCCGTCGGCTCCACGGTAGGGGCTGGCGACGCTGCGCTTGCCGCCATCGCCTTTGCCTGGGAACGCGGGTATAGGCTCTCCGATACCGCAACGCTTGCCATCGCCACCGGCTCTGCCAATGTCATGCAGTCGGGCACCCAGGCAGCAGAGCGTTCTGTCGTGGAGTCGCTCCTCTCCAAGGTGGACCTGCATACGCTGTAGAGCTGCCATCTCTCGCAAGAGCACTGCAGAGACCCCGCCATGCATAAGGAAGTGCAGGACGGGGTCTTTCTTTGCCGTCCAACGAGGAACCGCTTAGAGCCTCAAATCAAGACTTGGCCGTTTATACGTATCGGCCATCGAGGCAGTGCCATTGCCTTATGCAGCGAATGTTGCTGCAATAGACTTCGCGGCAAACTAGATAAAGTCTATTATGAGATTTACATTGCTATAATAGACTTTATCTAATAGTAGATGAAGTCTATTGGAAGGCAGCTCAATGGACGTGATCGAGCGCGATTCATACGTTGACAGGCTCATGTCGAAACGCCAGAACGGCCGCGTGAAGATTGTCACGGGCATCAGACGCTGCGGCAAGTCATATCTCCTCACGAAGCTTTTCAAGGAACGCCTCCGTGCTGAAGGAGTTCCTGAAGACCACTTCATCGAAGTTGCGCTTGACATCAAGCAGAACGAGCAGCTGCGAAACCCCAACCTGCTGTACGACCATATCCTTGCCCGGGTGCGCGACAATCGCCTCTACTATGTCTTCATCGATGAGATACAGCTCTCATACCGCGTGAAGAGATCAGACGTCAATGAGAAGTCAGTGCCTCCTGAAGACAGGGACCTGCTCTATACGACGTTCTATGACATCCTCAACGATCTCGTGAAACACGACAATCTGGATATCTATGTCAGCGGCTCCAATTCGCGCATGCTGTCATCCGACATCATCACGAACTTCCGCGATCGTGGCACTGAAATCAGGGTCCAGCCTCTGAGCTTCGCCGAATACCATACGTTCAGGAAGGGCGACAAAGGCGATGACTGGGCAGACTACCTGCTCTGGGGCGGCATGCCCGTCGCGGCGCTCGAAGAAGACGAGCAGGAACGAAGAAGATATCTGTCCGGCCTGTTCGAAACCGTATACCGGGCAGATATCATCGAGCGCTACAAGATCCAGAACGGCTATGTGCTCGACGCTCTTGCAGACGAGCTCTCCTCCTCCGTTGGCTCCCTCACGAATCCAGCACGTCTGACAAAAGCGCTCAACAGCCAGATGCACGCCCGCACCACCGAAGCCACTGTTGCGAAGTACCTGGATGCCCTCAAAGACGCATTCTTGTTCTCTGAGGCCAAGCGCTGGGATGTCAAGGGAAAGCGCTATTTCGAATTTCCCTCGAAGTGGTATGCGACGGATCTGGGCCTTCGCAATGCACGGCTGGGATTCAGGCAGTTCGAGAAAAACCATCTGATGGAGAATGCCATCTACAACGAGCTGATCCGCCGCGGCTATGCAGTAGATGTCGGTGCAGTGCGAATGTACGGGAACAAAGATGGCAAGAAAACCCAGTCGATGGCCGAAATCGACTTCTTCGTGAATCTGGGCGGTAGAAAGATATATATCCAGTCGGCGCTCACGGTCGATGACCCCGACAAACGCGCCCAGGCGACAAGATCGCTCGTGAAGAGCGGAGATTTCAACCAGAAGATAGTGATTGTGGATGGCAATCAGCGTCCCTGGGTAGATGAGCGCGGCATTGAATACATAGGAGTCATCCCCTTCATGCTTGAGCCCGATCTGCTGTAAGGAGTTGCCTGTACTGAAGACACGCCGTTTGGGGTATGATGATGGAGCACCCACGGAGGGGTGGCAGAGCGGTTGAATGCAGCGGTCTTGAAAACCGCCAGGCGGCTGAGCCGTCTCGAGGGTTCAAATCCCTCCCCCTCCGCCATTTTTTTGTACAGCGGCCTGCTGTACGGCAAAGATGCTGCATCACGCGGCGTCCCCGATCAGAAAGGACGTTCCATGGCAGTTGCACTCATCATCATCGCTCTTGTCATTATCCTCGCCATCTGGTTCATCACCCTGCGCAATGGCATCATCGAGAAGAACAACCGCTGCGACAATGCACTGCAGACGATCGATACCCAGCTCCAGCGCCGCTTCGATCTCATCCCGAATCTCGTGGAGACCGTCAAGGGCTATGCTGCGCACGAGTCCGAGACCCTTGCAGCCGTAACGGCAGCACGCGCCGCTGCGACAAGCGCACAGACGACCGGCGAGCGCCTTGCTGCAGACAACCAGCTCACAGCAGCGCTGCGCCAGCTCTTCGCCGTCGCCGAGGCCTATCCCGACCTCAAGGCCAATGCGAACTTCCAGCAGCTCCAGTCCGAGCTGACCGATACGGAAAACCGCGTCTCCTATGCTCGCCAGAGCTTCAACGACTGCGTGCTTTCCTACAACAACGCAATCGAGACCTTCCCGGGCAACGTCGTTGCCGGCTCCTCATTCAAGAAGCGCGAAGGCTTCAAGGTGGAAGACGAAGCAGCCCGCAAGGCTCCCTCGGTCAAGTTCTAGGACTCAGGACATATCCCAGCACACACGGAAGGGCGTCCGCACCAGCGGGCGCCCTTCTTTCTTGGCACGATATCCTGAGTCCGCAGGAAAAATGGCAGGAGCCTGCTCCGTTGCAGCAGATTGAAGATACGGCCCCTATCTCCTAGAGCCGAAGAGCGCGCCTCTCTGCTCTCTCGCATCAGGACCCAGCTGACCGTCTTCTCGTCAGTGGCTCCATGTCTTCGAGGGCGAGATGCATCTCCTTGGGCACAAGCGCGATTCCATACGCTTCTACAAGCCCCTGGACGCCTGTCTCGGACAGGTTGCGCTTTCCTGCCCAAAAGGACCATCTCTTCGGCGCCTCACGGCTGAAGTCGGCCATATAGAGCCTGTATCCGCAGACGAAGGGATCGGGCGCTCCTGCGGCCTTTTCCATGAAGGCAGCAGATGCAGGCTTTTCGGCATCGAGCGCAGATGCCGCCTCGTCCCAGGAGAGGGAGGGATGGCGGGAAGGGTGGGTGCGGAAGCGTTCCTTCAGGATCTCGAGCTCGTCCATAGATTCCTCCAGCGGTATTGAATGCATATGTCTTAGAGGGTGTATCCCCTGAAAGGCAGCGCTTCTATCGTATGCAGGAGCTGCGGCAAATATCTGCATGCGTATGCAAAGCATTCATCTTTCATATGCCGGTCGCCGAAAATTGTACGTGCCAGATATCAATCTTTTTTGTTTATATTTTCAGCTAATCTAATCTAACTAATATTTAATACTGGTATTGTCTGAATGATTCCGCCCCGCGTCAAAAGTCTTATTTTTAACTCATTCACATGCACCATTAGGATTCCCATGTATATTTGCTGCATCATATGCATATTACCTATTACCAGCGGTTTTCCTGACGCAGCCTTTACATCTTTAGATACATTTCAGTTGACACAACGCTATCCAAAGGCGATTATGTCACTATCTCTATTTTCAGGCTGTGTTGAGATATCTGCATCCCTTCCAGCAGTTCTTTCACAGTCCACAAACGTAGATTGGAGCTGCACATGAAGAAGCCGAGCATCGCCCGCAACGCTATCGCTGTGGCGGTGGGCCTGAGCCTTGTTGGCTCTGGCGTCCCCCTGACTGCACTCGCTGAGGGCAGGGGATCCGTCGACGATCAGAAGACCAACGACACCGCAACGACGTACGACGTCGCAACCCTGAAGCAGAAGCTCGCTGACGCGGCCACTGCCGAGGATGCCGCGCAGGAGAAGGTCGACACCGCCGTCGACAACGCCCTCAAGGCAGAGCAGAACCTCAAGGACGCAAAGGCCAAGGCAGCAGACGCTGCCGCCAAGCTCGAGGCCGCCCAGAAGGCAGCAGACGATGCACAGGCAGCAGACGGCAACGTCCAGGAGGCTGTCAAGGAGTGCCAGACCGACCTCGATGAGGCCAATGCCGATCTCGCCAAGGCCCAGAAGGCCTACGACGATGCCGTTGCCGAGCGCAACCACGTGATCGACCTCAAGACTGCCCTCGACAAGGCCATCGCCAACCGCGACCAGGCTGCCAAGGACTGGAACGCTGCCTACGACGCCTATGAGAAGGCAGGCGACGCTTACAACAAGGCTGACGCTGACACCAATGCTGCCCAGGATGCCTACAACAACGCCAAGGCAACCGTCGACGAGGCCCAGAAGACCTTCGATGAGGCCAACGAGGCCTACAAGAAGGCTGCCAAGGACTGGAACGACACGTTCGACGCCGAAGAGGCAGCCCACAAGGCAGCCGACGATGCTACGAAGGCAGCAGACGGCGCTCAGGATGCCTATCTTCCCTGCCCAGAAGGCAACGGATGACGCAGAGAAGGCCGCAGAGGCTTCCGCAGCCAAGCTTTCCCCGCTCACAAAGACCCTGAACGATGCTCAGGATGCCTACGACGCAGCAGAGACCGCCTACAACGGTGCCAAGGATGACGCCGACGCAAAGTCCGACGCCTACAAGCAGGCTCAGGCAGCAGACGAGGCTGCCCAGAAGGCAGCAGACGAGGCTCAGCAGAAGGTCGTCGACCTCAACAAGAAGGTCCCCGCAGCCGATCAGGCCCTCGAGGATGCCAAGGCAAAGACCGCCGATGCCCAGAAGGCAGCAGACGATGCCAACCAGGCACTCGCCGACGCAAAGGCAAGCTCCAACTACGATGCACTCGAGCAGCGGGCCAAGGCCGCTGACGATGCCCTCGCCCAGGCAAAGACGGCACAGGAGGCTGCCCAGACAGCAGACGATGCCGCCAACAAGGCCGCCGAGGATGCATATGCTGAGCAGATGCAGGCTGACGCCGATGTCGATACCGCTCAGACCAAGGCAGACGCCGCCTCTCAGGATGCAATGAACAAGCTCAACGCAGCAGTGGCTGCCGAGAAGAAGGCGAACCAGCCTGGCGCCACCCAGGAGGACAAGGACGCTGCTGTCGCCGCTCGTGCAGCCTCCGATACAGCTGACGCTGCCAATGCACAGGCCATGGCAGACCTCCAGGCTGCCAAGGACAACGCCGAAGCCGCCCAGCAGAAGGTCGTCGACCTCAACAGGGAGGTCTACAAAGCCGACCAGGCCCTCGAGGATGCCCGGGCAAAGACCGCCGAGGCCCAGAAGGCAGCAGACGACGCTGACGCAGCATTCGCACAGGCCAAGGCTCAGGTCGACCAGGCACAGACCGCGGCAAACCAGGCCAACCAGGCACTGAATGATGCCAAGAACGCCGAGGCAGCAGCCCAGCAGGCCGACGACGAGGCCAATGACGCTGTCGAGAAGGCATGGGAAGATCAGCAGCAGGCTGAAGACAATGCCGAGGCTGCCAAGCAGGCTGCACAGGATGCAAAGAAGGCCCTCGAGGACGCCGTCGCAAAGCGCGATACCGCTGCCACGGATTGGAACACCGCCTACGACGCTCTCGACGCTGCCCAGACGGCATACAATGAGGCCGACGCACAGGCCACAAAGGACAATGACGCCTGGAAGGCTGCAAAGCAGAACTCCGACCAGCTCAAGAAAGTCCTCGACGACGCTATCCAGAAGCGCGACGACTCCTACAAGGCCTGGAACGACGCCTACGACGCCTACGAAAAGGCGACCGATGCCTACAACAAGGCTGACGAGGCCCTCTCTGAGGCAAGCGACGCTCTGAAGAACGCACAGGGCGACGCCACTGCACTCAAGAAGGCAATGGATGACGCAATCCGTGCACGCGACAAGGCAGCCAAGGACTGGAACGCAGCCTTTGATGCCAACGAGGCAGCCGAGAAGGCCTGGAACGACGCTTCGAAGACGGTCGACACCGCCCAGGATGCCTATCTCGCAGCCCAGAAGACCGCTCCGACGGACGAGCAGATCGCTGGCCTCCAGAAGAACCGCGATGAGGCCCAGGATGCCGTCGACGTCGCCCAGAAGAACCTCGACACCGCCGAGAAGGCAGCTGCCGAGACCGAGAAGGCTCTGAAGGACGCTCAGGACGCTCTCGACCAGGCCAAGCAGGACGACGCTGACGCAAAGCAGGCTCTCGCCGATGCCCAGAAGGCACACGATGACGCTGTCGCCGCCCTCGAAGAGGCCAAGGATGCCCTCAAGAAGGCTCAGGACGAGGTCGCTTACTGGCAGGCAGCTCTCGACGCCGCCCAGCAGCAGGAGCCGGAGCAGGCTTCCGATACGACGACCGATACGAAGTCTGACACCAAGGCTGAGCCGAAGCACATGAAGGACACCGCAGAGGCCTCCAAGACCGCTGTTCCTGACACGAGCGATCCTTACGGCAATGTTGCCGGACTCGTCGCTCTCGTCGGCGCAGGCGCTGTCTCCATCGCAGCTGGCAAGCACTTCCGCCGCGAGCTCTAAGCTTTTCTAGCTCATACGGGATGGCAGAGCGCCCGGAGCTTCGGCTCCGGGCGCTCTTTCTTTGTCGCCTGTCTCTATGGCTCCAAGATCATATCAGCCTGCAAGCGCTCTTCTCCGCATGCTTCGGGCGGATTGCCCGCCATCGTTCGTTGTATAGCTCTCGCCGGCTCTCAGAGGCTCTTCCAGCGCTATATGCATCCTGCTCGGCATGCTTCTCTTCGAAAGCAGCTCTGCTTCGCGGAAGATAGCTCCACGCGCTGCAGCACCGTTCTCGGCTCGTCTGGCGATATGGATGGCTCGGTCTCCCTCCTTGCACATCGAAGGCGAAGCGCGCAGGCTTCGGGGCACGACGGACCACGGTGCCTCTTCTTCCTTCTGGCCAAGAACCGCTTTCCTTCTCCCCCACGACGTTTGCCTCATGCTGCAGATGCCTGCCATGTGAGGCGCTTTCTGGTACCGCTCAGATCTGCCCCACACAGAAGACCGCTCCATCAAGAAAGGCTGGCAGCAACATGCCACCAGCCTCAATTGCAGCTCTTCCTCATGCGGCAGCCACGATGTCCTACTTCTTCTGGCTCCGCGTTCCGTACGGTGTCTTTGCGCTGTAGCCGGCATTCTTCAGAAACTCGCTCGTCTCGTCCGGCGAAGGCACAGCCCTGCCCGCAAGATGGCTCCGCTTCTGCGGCAAAGGCTTCAGATGCGGCGTAGCAGGAACCTGCTCCTCATGCATTGCCTCAGGCTTCCTCGCGGCAGGAGCCCTGAAGCTCGGCTGCGCTTCGTTCCCGGCCAGCATGTCGTAGGAGGCATCCTTCTTCTCGTGGTAGTAGTCGTAGTACTTGCCCGAGTTCTCCACGTCTGCACAGTTCAAGACCGTACCGATCACGTGGGCATCTGCCTGCTGGAGCTGCGTATAGGCATCGACCACATCCTCGCGGTGCGTATAGCCCTGGCGCACGACAAGAAGCGTCGCATCGGCGATGGAAGAGACGATGGCGGCATCGACGAACGTGTTCACGGGCGGCGTATCGAAGATCACATAGGAATACATCGAGGTCAGCGTATCCGCAAGTTCGTGGAATCTTCTCGACTGCAGGACATCTGCCGGATTCGGGATGCTTGGCTCTGCATCGAGCAGGTACAGGTTCGGCATGCCCGCCGTGACGACAGCCTCCTGCACGGAGTGGCGTCCGGAGAGGACCGAGTACAGGCCATGGTTTCCATGGGTTGCAAGCGCATTGGCAAGGGAGCGGCGGCGCATGTCGCACTCGACGAGAAGCACCGGAGCGCCGCCTGCGGCAAAGGCCTTGCCGAGGCCGACCGCTACGGTCGTCTTTCCTTCGGACGGCACAGCCGAGACGACAGCAAGCGTATGGATCGGCTTGTCGACCGACGAGAAGCGGATGTTTGCAGCAAGGGTCTTGAGCGCATTCTGCATGACAACCCTGTCTGCAGAGCCATTCTTCCTGGGCATCTTACCTGCCTCCTTCGACGGTCGGGATGCGGCCGATCACCGGCACGCCGATGAGCTCCTCGAGATCCTCAGGACCGCGGACACGGGTATTGAGCATGTCGCCGAGAACGACGATCACGATAGCGGCAAAAAGCCCTGCAAGGAACGCAACAGCCGTATAGAGGAGACGGTTCGGGCCGGACGGAGACGCCGGTGCATAGGCACGGTCAATCGGGTTCACGGACTGGATGTTCATGACGGAACGGGCAACGTCGGAGACATCGTCCATCATCTTGTTCACGATGTCTGCAGCCTTCTGGGGATCGGGGCCTGTGACAGAGAGCGTGATGACGCGGGAGGTGGTCTCGCTCGTGACGCTCACCTTGTAGCCCTTGAGCTGGTCCACACCCACCTCGGAGCCTACCTGGTTCACGATACGGTCGCTCTTCAGGAGCTTTGCCACATCGTTCGTGAGCATCTGAGAGGCATTTAGGTCGGAGTAGAGGTTCGTGGAATTCGAGCTCTCATCCTGTGCCAGCACGTACATGCTGGCCGTGGCCGTATAGGCATTGCGGACGAAAAAGGCAGAATAGAGCCCTACGACAAGGGCGCAGGCCACCGGCAAAAGGACCACGAGCCTGAGATGCTTCTTCAGCAGACGGAACAGTTCTAGCAAGGTCATCTGTTGGACCCTCTCATGAAAGTGCCTATTTTCAAACGTGCTTCAACATTCTAGTCCACATCATGAAAATCATTGCGCACCTGGTGCGGACCACGAAAACCCAAGATTGCCTGGTGAACAGAGAAAAGGGAGCTGAGCCCCAAGGCCCTGCTCCCCCACTGCACTAGTTGCCCTGCGCCGTCAGCACGACGCCGACCGTCTGGACGATGAGCTTGAAGTCAGCCCAGGCGCTGCATTTCTTGATGTAGAGCAGGTCGAGCCCGACCCACTCGTCGAAGCTGATGTCGTCCCTGTTCCTGCGCGTCTGCCAATAGCAGGTGATGCCCGGCTTGATGAGGAGACGCTGGCGCTGGTAGGGCGTGTACTGGCACACCTCGCGGGCAAGCGCCGGACGCGGGCCCACGATGGACATGTCGCCCTTGAGCACATTGAAGAACTGCGGCAGCTCGTCGATGCTCGTCTTCCTGATGAAGTGGCCGACACGGGTGATGCGCGGGTCGTTCTTGATCTTGAAGACCGGGCCATCTTTCTCATTCAGGTCCTTGAGGCTCTCGAGCCTGTCTTCCGCATCGGTATACATCGAGCGGAACTTGTACATCCTGAATGGCTTGCCGTTCTTGCCGATACGCTCCTGGTTGAAGAGGACCGGACCTTCGCTGTCACGCCTGATCGCGATGGCCGTGATGATGTAGACCCAGCCGAAGAGGAGGATCACGAGAAGGGAGAAGGCGATATCGAAGGCACGCTTCGCGAAGCGGTATCCGTAGCGGCCCTCGAGCTTCTTGGCAGCAGCTGCTGCCTCATAGTCCAGGCAGCTATATGCCCCATTCTTTATTTCTGCGTCCTTGAAATCGAGGAGACTCCTGTGCTGGGGCTTGGGGACTGCATTGCCCAAGGTGCCTGCCATATTCTCTGCCATGTTCGGTGCCGCCTCCTTCGGAGCCCTCGCGCTGCAACCTTCCTTGCACGATGGGGGTCCTCAGGGCTCTCCTCGCAATGCAGAAAATCGCTACTCGTTTTCATTAGTGTTTTAGATTGCTTGATGCAGTTTCAATATAGCCTGCAAAGGAGACATAATCAACGCGCCACATACAAGCTGAAACATCTGGTATCACGCAGCCGATGCCAGATTCTGTATTTTGCTGCATCAAATAAGCCTGCAGCGCGCAAGCCATTCAGCCAACTCAGCGAATCCGCAGGTAGGGAATCTGTCCGTGCAGAGAGCTGACAACGTGTCATGATACCTGTCACGACGTTGGAAAAGCCTGCCGGATGCAGCTGTGCCAAAGTCCCGCTTCCCCATTCGGGCCCTTCTGGACCATATCCAATATTGTCAATCTTCTATCCATATGTCATTTTTCAGTCAGGCTGCCATCAAGCAATCCTTCCGCCATCATTTCGGCAGAACTTGACTCAAGGATAAGAGGCAGCAGATATGAAGAGAGCCCCTGCTTCGAAGCAGAGGCTCTCAGCAGATCCTATTCGTCACGCACACCCGAGCGCCTGGGCGGGATGTGGTGCTTCTTCTTGTACCTCTTCCAGCCATTCACAACACCGAGCGTCAGGATGCCTGCATCGAGCGCACCGACAGCGATAGAGATGACCGGTATGCCCGCATGCTTGATTGGGCGCACGAATGTCTTTTCCGCTGTCTCGTTGTACTGGAGGTTCGTGGCACGGGCATTGAGCCAGGCATAGAGGATGTCCTTCGTGGCCCTTCTCAGATCCTGCTGGAAGGTGCCGGATGCCGTCTCATACACGAAGGCACCGTCACGCATGATGCCGTCCATATAGAGGTCTCCGCCAGCACGGAGCATCTGGTTGGCATTCATGTACGTGTGGTGGTCTGCGTAGTCGGTGATGACAGCACCTTTGAAGCCCCACTCGTTTCTGAGGACACCTGTGAGGAGCGCCTCGGAGCCTCCTGCCCAGACCGCGCCGATGCGGTTGTATGAGCTCATCATGCCCGTAGCGCCACCCTCCTCGACGAGGATGTGGAATGGCTCGAGATAGAGCTCGCGCAGCGTCTGCTCCGTCATCCACTCGTAGAGGCCATCCCTCATCGTGTCCTGGTCGTTGCAGATGAGGTGCTTCACGAAGCAGTACGTGCCCGTGTTCTTGATGCCCTTGACCTCTTCTGCCGCCATCTTCCCCGTGAGCAGCGAATCTTCCGAGAGGTACTCGTAGTTCCTGCCGCCGAAGGCAGAGCGGTGGAGGTTCGCAGACGGCGCATAGATGCCATCGACCCCGATATAGGCAGCCTCTGCACCCAGTGCCTCGCCGATACGTCCTGCAAGATCCGTGTTCCAGGTCTGCGCAAGCACGGTGCCGTTCGAGAAGCCGGTGCCGTACTTGAGCTGGTTGAAGGAGCCCACCTGCGAGGGGCCATCCACTTCCTTTGTCTGCGGCTTCGAGATGCTCGTGACATCGGCCGTGTTGGAGTAGCCATGGAGCACGAGGTCTTCCTGCTCGGCCTGGCTCATCTGGTTCAGAAGCGACTCCCACTGCGGATTGTTGTAGTCGAGACCCAGCGAATAGCCAAGCTCTGTGAGCGAGCCGTCGCTTCCGAGCGCCTTCGTGCCGCTTGCGCCGTACTTCACATCCGCATCCGTGCTCTTGATGGAGGCTTCAGCATCCTCTGCGTGATAGAGGTTCTTCTCTATCACGGCCGTGTTCATGCTCCTGTTCTGCGACTTCTTCGGATAGGTGGCCGTGAAGCTCGCCCTATCCAGCCACGTTATGGGGTATCCCGCATTGCTGCCGTCGATCGAGACACCGTCTTCGGCAGCATCCCCCGTGAAGCGGTTCTCTACCATAGCGCCGGTCGTTGCATCCGTCGCAAGCTCTGCAGTCCTGGGCAGCACGACAGAGATCGTGGAGCCATCCGTCGTGTCCACGGTGTGCGCGTCATGGCGAAGAGAGATCGTATAGGTGCCGGCATCGAGCTCATAGCCCGCAAATCCGTCCTTGTTTGCGTCGTAGCAGTCATACGATGCCATGTCCCGTACCGAGAACGTGAGCGTCACGTCCTGGCTCTCCCCCGGCACGAGGAGCTTCGTCTTCGTGAAGGCGGCAAGCTCGACTGCGGACTTCTGGATGCCTCCCTTGTAATAGGGAGCCGTATAGTAGAGCTCCACGACATCCTTGCCGGCATTCTGGCCCGTGTTCGTGACGCGCACGGTGAGAGAGATCTGGCTGTCTTCAGAGATCGTGTCGCCGTCTGCGATGGAGGAATCCACGACCTCCCAGCTGAAGTCCGTATAGGAGAGGCCATAGCCGAACGGGTACTGCACGATCCCGTCGTAGCCTTTGCCGTATTCGTTGTCTACGCCGTCCCAGAAGCCTTCTGCATCCGCTGTCTCATACCAGCGGTAGCCGACATAGATGCCTTCCTTGTAGTCGTAGTAGGAGACGCCATCGTAGGCCGAAATCGTGCCGACGTTGCCGTTGAGCGTGCCATCTGCCGGATAGTGGCCCTTGGAGTTCGTGTAGGTGCCGATGCCCCAGGTGCCGCTGTTCGGATAGCTTGCAGCAGTCGAAAGGTCGTAGGCATAGGTATCGCTTGTCCTGCCTGAAGGGTTAACGTCACCCCAGAGGAGCTTGGGGATTGCCTTCGTGCCGACAGAGCCTGTGCAGCCCACCAAGAGGCATGCATCCACACCGGGGATGGACTCGATGGGCCCGAGCTCCATCTCGTTCGTGGAGTTCACGAGCACGACCACCTTGTCATAGTTCTCTCCGACATAGGTCAGAAGATCGAGCTCCTGTGTCGAGAGCTCGAGGTAGCTCCTGGTATCGTCTGTCGTGACATAGCCGGTATTCGAGACCTTCGGCTGCGTACCCGGGCAGTCGATGGACTCTCCCGCCACACGGGAGATGACGACGATGGCGGCATCGGAGTAGCTCTTCGCATTGTCGAGCATGCTCTTCGTATACCAGGCACGGTTCTGGATGGAGGGCTCCACGAGCTGGCAGTAGTCATCCGCAAACGAGTTCAGCGAGCCATTGCCAGAGCGCGGGCGGGCGCTCGAATAGCGCTTGTACATGTCCGTGAGCTCTTCATTGTAGGAGATGCCGTAATCGACCAGGGCATCGAGGAGGCCTGTCGTCTTTCCGGCCACCTGGCCAGAGCCAGATCCTGAAGCCACCCACTGGGTGGAGCTCCAGCCGAAGACATTGACCTTGTCCACATCCTTGGAAAACGGCAGGACATTGTCCTTGTTCTGAAGGAGCACCGCCCCTTCTGCTTCCTCTTCCTCGGCCAGCTTCTCGTCCTGCGCCATGCGGGCATTGTAGTCGGTGGTGCTCACATCCACATAGTCGGTGCTGACCCAGGAGTTCAGGGTCTTGCCGAACTTGGCCACAGCGACATTCGCTGCGATCGTGACGCCTATGAGCAGGACACAACCCACCCCGCGGACAATCTTCTTCGTATGGGGTGCGAGCTTCGGCACGTGGGTCTCCTTCCTGCCATGGCTTCGATCATATGCTGCCTGAATCAGAGCCTAGACTGATTCGGCCCTACTTGCTTGCCTTCTTGTATTCGTCCATGAAGGAGCCAAACATGGAGCCCATCTTGCCGAGCTGCTTGCCGACGGCACGGGCTGCCTCCTGGCCGGATGCACCCTTCTTGGCGGAAGGCTTCTTCTTGGGCGTACCCGATGCCTTCTCGAACTCTTCCTTCGACTCTTCCATGGCCTTGGCAGTACGGCTGATGGCGCGTCCGAGCTCATGCGAGCCCTTGTCCACCGCCTCGGTCGCAGCCTTGCCAGCCTTGGCAGCACCTTCCTTGCTTGCCACCTTGGCCTTTGCAAAGTCTTCGCCTGCCTTGGCAGCAAGGCCGCCATTGAGTGCAAGCTCTGCTGCGGCTGGATCTACCAGCATGAAGCCCTTTTTGTAGCCGCGAAGCATAGAGACTGGAATCTCGACTGTGCCGACAAGCTTCTGGGAGAGTCCGCCATCGCCTACATAGAAGGTCTGCGCTTCGCCTGTCGCTGGGTCATAGGCCACGTCATCGATATAGCCGAGCTCCTTGCCATCCGTGGTCTTGGCATCCATGCCGCACCAGATGATGCAGGAGTCCCAATCGATGCCAAGGCGCTTGCGCGCCGCATCGTCGAAGCTCTCCTTGCCCTTCGTGGCAACGAGGCCACGCTCGCCCACCTCGAAGGCATCATAGGCAATGAAGAGGTCCGGCCTCTTCACCATGCCTGCGATATCGGGCTGCGTGATCGTGAATCCCACGACGTGCTTTCCATCAGGCGCGAACACCGTCATGTGCACACGGCCCAGGCTCTTGAGCTTCTCCTTGCCGGAGCGCCCTTCCTTCTTGTCATAGACATGGAGCCTGTAGAGCTTGGCGACACGAAGCATGCGTGGATTCCCCTCTTTCACAAAAAGGGGCGCAGCCACTGGCGCGCCCCTTGATACGTACCCCTACTATGAGCTTGCCAAGACCTACTCTTCGGCAGGCTTCGTCTCGGACTCGACATCCACGTGCACCGGATCGGAGGCAGCTGCAGGAGCAGCAGCGGAGCTCACGGTATCTGCAACAGAGCTTGCAGCAGAGGTGACCGTGTCGGAAGCCGTGGAGACAGCGTCGTTCAGCGTGTCGCGGAGCTGGTCCATGCGCTCGCGGGCAAGGTCGATCTTTGCACGGAGCTCATCGGTGTGGGCATCGACCTGCGGACGGAAGTCATTGATCTTGTCGGAGACGACGCGCGAACCACGCTCGTAGGAATCGACTGCGCCATCCCATGCGTCATTCATTGCGTCCGCTGCCATGGCACGGCTCTCGGCACCGGAACGGGGAGCGAGCAGAAGGCCCACGACCGCACCTACCGCAGCACCAAGCATGCTGCCGACAACAAAACCAAGACCTGCGCTCTTCTCGCTCATGTCAAATCCTTTCCATGCAGGTGCGCACTCCATGCGCAGACAATCCAAGGCTGTGCGGCATATTGCCGCCCTGTCTGGCAGATTATACCCATCCCTATCATAGCTAAGCGAGGCGAACCCTGCCAGAAGGAAGCAGATGCGGGCAGGCGGTCTGGGCAGAGGGCCTTCTTTCAATCGGCTGCGATTGAGCGAGCGACGATGCATTGTCTCAGGCTCAATATCCTTGCTGATATTTTAGGGGCAGGGCATATTAAGGACGGTGGGCACGGGATGACCGCTGATTCAAGTCACCGGGCCTATATTCGTAGCTAGGCGAATCCCAGATGGAAAGCAACCAAGCCGACCAGCGGCCAACGGATCAGCATGAGCGCAGGCGAGCTCTCAATCCTGTGCGGCAAAAGCAGGTCGAGCATCAGCATCTATCTTGCTGAAATCTGTGCCATAGTGCCCGACCTCGTCGAGAAGCAGAGCGTGAGACGACTTCTGCGAAATCCAGGACATGGGACCGAAGAGCTGCTCGATGTATTCTGGCCCTATCTTTCGAACCCCATCACGCGCAGAATCAGGCTTGCCAGGCACCCCGGCATTGATACCCTTCGCAACGCAGGGGTCCTGGTTTCCAGAGAGAACACGCTCTCCTCTGTGTCGGACCTTGCCCTGGACGATTCCTGTCTCGCTATCGCGGTCACCAGAACAAGCCTACCTAAGCTGCAGGAAGCGTGTAGCACAGACTGAATCGAAGCTGCCTGGTATGAGCCATGCCCGCTTGAGGTGGAGGTAGGGGCATACCCTATCGACAGGCCTTCCGACATTTCATTTCTTACAACAGAGCTGTCAAGCATTGATTTGCTCAACCTGTATGTAGCACGCTCGAAGGCACCATTAGAAGACATCCGCTATCAAGATGCTCTGGTCCAGCTGAAAGAGAAGATATGCCACCTGTAACAGGCATCGGGAATAGCGTGCATAAGGGCTTAAGGGCGCCTGGCCACAAATAACTGACGCTATCCTGATTAAGCGGCTGATATATATGGTAAACTACAGGTAGTAAGCCCGCCCGGCCTCTCAACGATGCACACTGGCGGGTCTTTCCATATCTAGAGATACTGGAATTAATCCCTTGAAATACGAGAAGCCTTTCCTCACACTTGATCAGCAGGCTGATCTCCTCATAAAGCAGCGCGGAATGGATGCTGACCGAGCATCGCTGATCACGCATCTGGCTGATGTTGGATATTATCGGCTCTCCGGCTACTGGCATATATTCCGTCTCAAGAATGACGACCGTTTCCAAGCAGGAACTTCCTTCAACCAGATTTGGACCCTCTATACCTTCGACAGACAGTTTCGGCTTGTCGTTCTGGATGCAATCGAGCGTGTAGAGGTCTACTTGCGTTCTCGTCTTGCGTATATGCTTGCCGAACAAACTGGACCCTTCGGTTTCATGGACCGCAAAGGTTTACCGCGGCTATCGCAGGAGCGCTACGAGCGTTTTATTAATCGTTGCTATAGCGCTTACGAACAGTCAAAGAGAGGCGAACCTTTCTCGAAGCACTTTAGCGATACGTATGGTGATGAGCATGCCCTGCCACCATACTGGATGCTCGTCAATATGATTGATTTCGGAACAGTCGTAACTCTCTATAAAGGTGCCTCTGTCGACATTCGACTCAGTCTTGCAAAGGATCTTGGAATAAGCACCAAAGTCCTCGACTCATGGCTGGTAACAATCAACACCGTCCGCAATATCTGCTGTCACCATGGTCGTCTCTGGAACAGGGTCATAGGGAATCCTCCCAAGTTGCCCAAGTCCGAAGCATGGCATGTGCCTTTTGAAATCAATAATGATCGTATTTTTGGGACCCTCACCGTACTGAGCTGGCTTTTAGAACGTATGGCTCCCGACACCCACTGGCGTTCACGGCTCTTTTCACTGATGAACATGCTACCCCGGCGCTACTGGCCTCTCATGGGATTTCGCGAAGGCTGGGACGCTTGTCCCATCTGGTCACCATGGCTTCCTGATGCCTGGGAAGATTCCACCTGGACCAATCCGCACTCTCATTCGAACACCTGAAAACTCCGAAGACAAGCGCCAGTCAATTCAATGGCGCTGAAGATTGTTCCTTCTGCAACATCTGCAAGATATCTCTCTATAGAAATGCGCCCCTGGCAGATGGGCTCATGCCGCACTGCCAGGGGCACATCATTCGGTCTTGTCTGCTGCCGAGTGCCTAGTTCAGGTCGTCCCTGCCCTCGGCCCACTGGTCGACCATATCGTCTGGAACGACGGTCCAGGGCTCGCGCTCGGCACGCTCCTTGGCAAGACGCTTTGCCTCTGCACGCTCCTGCTGCTCTGCAACAGTGCGGTCGAAGGCAGCACGCTCCTTCTCTTCCCTGTCCACACGCTTCACCATGGTCACAAGCCCCTGCACAATGGCATCGATATCGGGCTCGGGGAAGCCGCCGCCTGAGAAGGCCCACTGGAGGATCCAGGCAGCAGAGGAAAGAGCTCCCACGCAGAGCACGTCATCCGGACAGACGAGCTGCACATGGTAGGTACGGGCCACGCCTTCCACAGCCTTCGTGCGCCCATAGCTGATATCGTCACCGAGGTTCGTCCTGGCCATGAGCTCGACAGCTACATGCTCGAGGAGATGCGCGACTTCGGTTCCGCCCATAACATCGCGGAAGGTCTTGCCGCCGTCGCCCACGCAGGTATGGCTTGCAATCTGCGGCATGAGGCGCCAGACCCTCGTCGTGGCATCCAGGTCCTCGTTTGTCATTTCCGGATAGCCATCGCCTATGCGCACACGGGCCGTCAGGAACTCCGGCCCGATCGAGATCTTCTGGAACTCTATGATGTTGGACACAGCGAAACCTCCTGCACCTTAGTCCTCTTCGTGGTCCTTCGGCTGCTTCTTTTCCTCTTCGGAGGGTGCCTCTTCAGGCTCTTCCTCCTTGGCAGGCTCGGGCGCCGTGACACGCAGCAGGGCGATTCTCCTTCCGCGCATGGACTGCACGCGGAACGTATACCCATCCTTCGTGTAGACGTCACCCGGCGAGGGCAGCTGGTCAGCAAGCTCCAGGATGAATCCAGCCACGGTCTCATATTCCTCGTTGTCGGGAATCGGCCAGCCGAGATCTGCCGCATCGTCCACCGAGAAGCGGCCATCGACAAGCCATTCACGGTCGGAGAGCTTCGTCAGGTACTTGTTGTCGGGGTCGAACTCATCCTCGATCTCGCCGACGATCTCCTCGACGATGTCCTCGATTGTGATCACGCCCGCGGTTCCGCCATACTCGTCGACGACGATGACCATCTGGTCATGGGAGGACTGCATCTCCTGGAGAAGGGGGATGATGTCCTTCGTATCGGGCACGAAGTCGGCGTCACGCATGAACTTCGAGATGCTCTCGTCCTTGTTCTCGCCGTCCATGAGGGGGCTGATGATGTCCTTGATGTGGGCGATACCGACGATGCGGTCCACGTCCTCATGGTAGATGGGGATGCGGGAGTAGCCTGTGCGGCGCATGACCTTGAGGACCTGCCCCAGAGTCGAGGTGTCCTCCATAGCCGTCATATCGACACGGGGGACCATGACCTCACGGGCAATGGCGTCGCCGAGGTCGAAGATCTCATGGATCATCGACTTCTCGGAATCGGAGAGGTCGTCTGCATCGGACACCATGTACTTGATCTCGTCTTCGGAGACGTTGTTGCGGTCTTCTGCCGACTTCACGCCCAGAAGATGTGCCAGGCCATTCGCGCTTGCCGACGTGAGCCACACGAGCGGCTTCGCGATCGTGGAGAAGGTCCTGAGAGGGCCGGCGACCTTCTTTGCCATCTTCTCGGCGTCTGCCATAGCGATGCGCTTGGGGACAAGCTCGCCCACGACAATCGAGAAGTAGGAGACGATGAGCGTGATGATGATGGGAGCGAGGACAGAGGCGGTCGCTGCGCTCATGCCGAGCGATACCATCCATGCTGCAAGCGGCTCAGAGAGGCTCGTGGCAGCAAATGCCGAACTCGCAAATCCCACCAGCGTGATCGCGACCTGAATGGCCGCAAGGAAGGCTGTGGGGTCCTCTGTCATCTGGGCAGCAAGTGCCGCACGCCTGTCCCCCTCCTCCGCCTCATGGTCGAGCATGACCTTCTTGGCAGTGGAGAGTGCCATCTCCGACATCGAGAAATAGCCGTTAACGATAGTCAGAAGTATCGTGACGACGATGCTAATTGCTATGTCCATGCGCGTAGGCGCTTGCCTCCCGGATACGTGCGAATCTTAAAGCCCAATTCTACCAAAACGTACTGTCCTGTTCTGGCGGAGCCCACCAGCAGCGTAAGACCATCCTGGCGGGCTGCCGAGAAATCCTGCATGCATACTTCGTTTCTACCCAAGAAGCAGCTGTTCTGCCGTATTTCCGCCTCGCCAGAGACCCGGCAGACGAGAAGATGCAGCCAGCCTCACACAGAAGCCCTCTATCCGCCCTGTGGCAGACAACGGAGAGGAAGACACCTGCCCGCCGCGGCTTGCTCTCCTGAAACTGATTGAGTCTCACGTTTGAGTATCATCTTTGGATCACATAAGATGCAGAGATGATACTCATGCTGCCTGCCCAGCCGCCCTTCAGGCGTAGGACCGAAAGATCAGCACAGAATCGATCCATTCCTTTGCCAATAACATAGCCAGTCTCATCAGAGTGCAGGTCCATGCAGCCTTCAGGACCCGCGCCGATATTTGCCTGCTGTCCGCACGGTCTCATCCTGCTCAGGCCCCGCGTCTTCAGCCCTGTATTTGGGTCTCACGTTTGACTATCATTTTTGAGTATCATGAGACTCAAAAATGATAGTCAAAAATGAGACTGAAAGGCTCCGCAGATGGCTATTCCAACCACTATCGAAACGCTGCTGGACGGACAGGTCGTTGAATGGGCAAGAATCGAATTCAAGGAGACTTGGGATCCGCAGGCCTCCCTGAAGACCATCTGCGCCTTTGCCAACGATATCGATAATTGGGGAGGCGGCTATATCGTTATAGGCGTGCACGAAACCCGAGGCAGGCACGAAGCGATAGGTGTCCCTGAGGAAATGGTCGATGGCTGGCTGAAGGACATGCTCAACAAGTGCAAGCTCATTCAGCCTCCCTATATGCCCATCACCGAGGTCTGCACATACAAAGGCAAGACCTTCATTGTGATCTGGGCGCCCGGGGGAAGCCAGAGGCCCTATTCCTCTCCAAAATCGATGGGCAAGAAGTCAGAGAGGGTCTGCTGGATCCGGAAGATGGCAAGCACAGTCGAGCCGACGCATGAGGAGCAGGTCGACCTCTACAACCTTGCAAACAATGTCCCCTTCGACGACCGCATCAACCACGCCGCCGATATCAGCGACCTGAGCCTGCCGCTCATCAGATCATATCTCAAGAAGACCGGAAGCTCGCTCTACAGCCGTGCCGACACTATGGACTTCGTCGAGCTCTGCAGAAGCATGAATATCGTCGATGGTCCGACGGAATATGTGAAGCCCAAAAATGTCGGGCTGCTGTTCTTCTCCTCGAATCCGGAGCGGTTCTTCCCCTATGCAGCCCATATCGATATTGTGGAGCTCCCTGACGGAGAAGGCGGAGACCGCATATTCGAGCATTCCTTTGCAGGTCCTCTTGATGCACAGCTGGAGGGGGCCCTGCGCTATCTGCAGAACAACGTGATCGAGGAGGCCATCACCAAGCTGCCAGACAAGGCTGAGGCCGAGCGGTATTTCAACTATCCCTATCAGGCCATCGAAGAGGCGCTCGCCAATGCTGTCTACCACAAAGGCTACGATACCCGCGAGCCCATCGAGGTGCGCGTGCTTCCCGACCGCATCGAAATACTGTCGCATCCTGGAGCGGACCGTTCCATCACTATCGACAATCTCAAGCAGTTCAGGGCGGTCAGCAGGAGATACCGCAACCGCCGTGTCGGAGAGTTTCTGAAGGAGCTCCATCTCACCGAGGGCAGAAATACCGGCATCCACAAGATGCTGCAGTCCCTCGCAGAAAACGGATCTCCTGAGCCTCTGCTCGAGACCGATGAAGACAGGATCTATTTCCTGACGACCATCTATAAGCGCAACCTTGCAGAACGGCAAGATGCCCCTTCGCCACGCTCGCAGGCAATCGCAGAGCGTCGGGAGAGGCTGCTTGTCTATCTGTCAGAGCATCCCGCATCATCTCTCGCCGAAGCCAGCGTCAGTCTGGGTGTCAGCAGGGCAACGACGAACCGTGACATGGCCGAGCTGCGTGCACAGGGGCGCATCCGCCATGAAGGTGCATCCAGAACAGGAAGATGGATCGTTCTTTGATTCTCTCAGCTATCTGCCTGCGGCATGTTTTGAGTCTCATCTTCAGGCATCGCTTTGCGATGCACTGGGTGCCAGAATGAGGCTCGACATGGGTCTGGATGCTCATGCGCCGGCATCCGCAGTGCGCTGCAGCCAGACGGACGGCCATCCACGATACAGGCGCTGAGCTGGGAGGATACGCAGCCAGCCCAGTGTCTCCCCAGCTGGATGCAGCCTTGAACCTGCATCTTCGATTCTGTGTTTGGGTCTCACGTTTGACTATCATTTTTGAGTATCATGAGATTCAAATATGATAGTCAGACCTCTCGTACGCGAGCTCTGCTTCCACCTCTTGCCATGCCCTGCCCTATGGACAGGCCTCGGTCTCTTCGCCCCCTGCCGCTATCCTGCATGATGCCCAAGCCAGCCGGATGGGGGCAGATGGTCCAGCACAGCTCCAGGCATCCCACAAGATTTCCTTCTGGCGGCACGGCCGGGAGCCTGCACCACACATCCATGCCACTCTTTTCGGTCCGACAGAGATGGAGCCGGGACAAAAGTCCCGGCTCCATTGGCAGCAGGCGCATCTGGCATGCAGTACTGCTTTGCCTCCTTCTTGATAGGAAGCCCTATGCCTCTGCCTTCGCGAGGGCGATGACCTTGTCGCGGATAGCGGCAAGGTGCTCTTCGGAAGGAATCCAGTTCTCGGAGATGGTCTCGCGCACATCGAAGCCGACAGAAGACATCTCGGAAGCGATCTGCTTCTGTGCAAGCGGCGCCCAGCCGTAGGAGCCGAAGGCAATAGCGATGCGGCCCTGGTTCTTCGGGGAGAGGCCCTTCATGTAGCACAGGAACCCTGCGATGGTCGGAAGCATCTGGGAGTTGAAGGTCGGCGATCCCACGCAGACATACTTCGCATCGAGGAAGGCATTCATCACATCAGAGTTGTCGTTCGCCTTGATGTCCATGAGCTCGACCTTGACGCCAGCTGCGACAAAGCCATCAGCGATAGCATGGGCCATCTTGTCCGTGGAGCCCCACATCGAGTCATAGACCACGACAGCAGAATCCTTGAGGGCACCGGAGGTGTACTCCTCCTCATACGCCTTGAGGATATCCTCCACATGCGAGCGCCAGATGACGCCGTGAGCAGGTGCAATCATATCGATCGCGTCCGCACCAAGGGAGCGCACGGCCTTGACGGCGGCAGCTGCCTGCGTGCGGTAGGGCTGGACGATGTTCGCATAGTACTTGCGTGCCTGATCCAGGACGACAGAGAGCTCGTTCTCGTCGTCGAAGCGGCCAGAGGATGCGTAGTGCTGGCCGAAGGCATCGTTCGAGAACAGGATCTTGTCATAGGCATCGTAGGTGACCATGTTGTCCGGCCAGTGGACCATGGGCGTCTGGACAAAGGTCAGCGTGCGCTTGCCGATCGAGAGGGTATCTCCCGTCTTCACGCCGTGATAGCCAAGGTCTCCATAGTGTGCTGTGAGGCCACGGACACCCTGAGGCGCGGAGGCATAGATCTCGACGTTCGGGGAGAGCTGCTTGATCACAGGCGTGGAGCCGGAGTGGTCCATCTCCACATGGTTGCAGATGAGGACATCGATCTTCGACGGATCGATCACGGTCGAAATGCGGGAGACGAGCTCGTCCTTGAACGTGATCTTGGCCGTATCGATGAGCGTCACCTTCTCGTCCATGATTAGATAGGCGTTGTAGGTGATGCCGTCCTCGGTCTTGTAGCCGTGGAAGCTGCGGGCATTCCAGTCGAGCGCGCCCACCCAATAGACATCGGGCTTTACCTGAATTGCAGTGAGCATGGGAACCATCCTTAGTTGAATGACATCTGGCGTATCTGAGCATATCACGCGGCAGAGAGACGCAGATATGCATCTTTGCTCTCAGATGCTACCGTTTTTCAGCTGGCTCCGAAAGGATGCAATCGCTAAAAGCTATCAAATAGGTGATATTTGCTTGGTGCAGAACGAGGTGCAGAAGAAATGCTCCGGCCTCCTGTCGAAGGAAGCCCATAGCAGGATGCGCGACCCGGCGGGACAGGCTCTCGTGACACGCCTGATGCCATCCTTGTCCTATCTGGCTTCGACTTGAACTTGTTTAGTTCTGCTCCCGCTTGTTTACTTTTAGGCCCAGCTTGTTTAGCTCTAGCCCCTATTTGACTACTTTTCGTGCCTATTTGACTACTATTCGAATAGTAGTCAAATAGTAGTCAAGCAGTTGTCGATCAACTGCGGCCATGCCTGTCCCTTGGCGCCCCTCAAAACCGCTTCGGCAGCAACAAGGCCTGCAGGCTCGGATGGACCTGCAGGCCTTCTGTCTTCCTGTGCGCACGTGCCTACTTCAGGCCGGCAGCACGCCTTTCCTGATACTCCTTTGCAAGCTTCTCCTGCACGTCGTGCGGGACCTGCTCATAGCCAGAGAGCTCGATCGTGAACTCGCCAGTGCCGCGGGAGAGGGAACGCAGGCGTGTCGCATAGTCTACGACCTCGGCATATGGCACCGTCGCCGATATCGTTGTCATTCCTGCCTCTGCACCCTGGCCTGCCTCCATGCCCTCGACGCGGCCACGGGATGCCGAGATGTCGCCCATGATGGAGCCGGCATAGGACTCAGGCACCGACACCTTCATCTTTGCCATGGGCTCCAGAAGCACCGGCTCTGCCTGCTCCACAGCCTTCTGGAAGCCGATCCTGGCAGCTGTCTTGAACGCCATCTCGTTCGAGTCGACCGGGTGGTAGGACCCGTCATAGACTGCGACCTTCACGTCGATCATCGGGTAGCCTGCAAGCACGCCTTCTGCCATGGTCTCCTGGACGCCCTTGTCGATGGCAGGGATGAAGTTCCTCGGGATGTGACCGCCGACGACCTCGTCGACGAACTCATAGCCCTGGCCTGGGTTCGGTTCGAGCCTCAGCCAGCAGTCGCCGAACTGGCCGGCGCCGCCTGTCTGCTTCTTGTGCCTGCCCTCGGCAGACGCGACACGGCGGATCGTCTCGCGATACGGAATCCTGAGCTTCACGGTGTGGGCAGTGATGCCGACACGGTCCTCGAGGCGGTCAAGAAGGACGGAGACCTGTGCCTCGCCGATAGCGGAGATGACGGTCTGGCCCGTCTCCTCGTCGCGCTCGACCTTGAGAGTAGGATCTGCATCTGCTGCCTTCTCGAGGAAGGTGTAGAGCTTGTCTTCGGTGCCGCGCTTGTCCGGCTCGATAGCAATGCGGTAGAGCGAGTTCGGGAAGCGGAAGGCAGCTGCCTCGACCTTGCCGGTGACAGAAAGGGTATCGCCCGTCTGTGCCTCGAGCTTCGGCACGACGACGATGTCTCCTGCCGATGCAGCCTTCACCTCCTGCGTCTCCTTGCCCATCATGCGGAAGAGGTGCGTGAGACGCTCGGTCTTCCTTGTGCGGGCGCACACGAGCTCCAAGCCCGGCGTCACGGTGCCGGCCAGGACCTTCAGGAACGAGAGACGTCCGTTCGAAGGATCCTGAAGAGACTTGAACACGAAGGCGACCGGACGATCGTCGTCCGGAGAGATATCGAGCTGCTCGCCGTTCACGAGCGGGATGCGGCCGAAGTCTGCCATCGTCGGGAAGTAGTCCACGACATTGTCCATGAAGGAGATGACGCCCTCCTCCTTCACGCAGGAGCCGGCAAAGACCGGCACGAAGATGCGCTCGACGAGTGCCTTGTGAAGAAGCCCTTCGAGCTCTTCCTGCGTCAGCGCCTCGCCGTCGAGGTACTTCATCATGAGGTCGTCGTCTGCCTCGACGACAAGCTCGCAGAGGGCATCGCGCGCTTCCTGGAGCGTGTCTGCATACTCGGCAGGCACCGGCCCCTCGACGGGCTTGCCGTTTTCGAGATGGCGGGCTACCTGGTGCACGACGTCGATGACGCCGGAGAAGGCATCTCCTGTCCCCATGGGAAGCGTGACAGCGGCAAGGCGCGGGCCGAAGTGCTCCTTCAGGCTCTCGAGCGTCGTGGCGAAGTCAGCTTCTGCACGGTCGATCCTGTTCACGAAGACCGCACGCGCAAGGGAGAGGTCTTCTGCGGCAAACCAGAGACGGGTCGTCACAGCAGCAGGGCCGCCTTGGGCATCGACGACGAAGAGTGCCGTCTCGCAGGCGCTCATGGCTGCATAGGCGTCGCCGACGAAGTCAGGATAGCAGGGAGCGTCGAGCACGTTGATGCGGGTGCCCTTCCACTCGATCGGGGCGATGGTCGTCGAGATGGAGAATCCGCGCGATGCTTCCTCGTTATCGTAGTCAAGCGTGGGCTTCGTGCCTGCATGGCCTCCGAGACGGGTGGTCTTGCCCGTCAGGTGCAGCATGGCCTCTGCCAGCATGGTCTTGCCCACGCCGCCTTGGCCCACAAGGACAACGTTTCTGACCTTCTCATCACCCATGATGTGCCTCCTTGGTCCAACGGAGAGCAAGGCAGGTCCCCGCTCTTCCGCAGCGAGTCGCTTGCCACACACCTTACCCACAAGAGCGGGATAGAGACGCTATATATCGGGAGGCGTGAGGCTTCGCGTGCCAGACGGCACAGGAGACGGCATAAGCGCAATGAAGGAGGCTATTTCTTGATGCAATCTTCGTCTGTGATGGGACGCACGACCCTGGCAGGGACGCCTGCCGCAAGGACGTGTGCCGGGATGTCCTTCGTGACGACGGCACCAGCAGCTATGACCGAGCCCTCGCCGATATGGACGCCAGGCAAAAGCGTCACGCGGGCACCGATCCAGACGTTGTTGCCGACCTCGATCGGAAGCGCACGCTCGATGAAGGAGTTCCTTTCTTCTGCCACGAGCGGGTGCTGTGCCGTGTAGGCGCCGAAGTCAGGACCGATGAAGCAGTGCTCCCCTATCGTTATCTTCGCCCCATCCATGAAGTACGCGCCATGGTTCACGAAGGTATGGGCACCGATATGCACATTGAAGCCATAGTCCACCTGAAGCGGCGCCCAGAGCTCCACATCTTCGCCGACTGAGCCCAGCAGGTCTTCCAGGAGCTCCTTCTGCCTTGGCAGGTCGGAGGGCCTTGCCTGGTTGAACTCGTATGCCATGTCCTGGGCACGCTCGCGGAGCTCTGCGAGCTCCTCGTCTTTCCCGGCGTCGTACCAGACGCCTTCTGCCATGAGTTCCTTAGCGCTCTTCTTCTCCATCTATGCCACGAGCCTTTCTCCTGCGACGACAGCAAATACGCCTGCAACAAGAGAGATACCCATATAGAACGCCGCTGCACCGTAGGCGCCCTTGTCGATGAGTCCCTGCGACTCGAGCGCGAACGTAGAGAACGTCGTGAAGCCGCCGCAGAAGCCGGTCTTCAAGAGCAGCTCCCAGCGCGGCGCAAGCGCACCTTTGAGGATGAGGCCGGTAAGGATGCCGATAAGGAAGGAGCCGAGGAGGTTGATGGCCAAGGTCTTCCAGGGGAATCCTCCCTGGGTGCCTACGGGCAGAAGCCCTATGAGGTAGCGGAGGATAGCTCCTGCAGCGCCGCCGAGTCCTACCATGATGCATTCCATAGCAAGCCTTTCTCTCAGATTCAGTGCATACCAGCATAGAGAAGAAGGCTTTTCCTGCATGCTCTGAGCCAGCAATCCGACAGAGTGCACGCATTCCATCCAGAGAAAGATGCTGCTTCAGGCAATCACGCAAAACTTTGCGGCTCTATTATATATGCGGAGCTTTGCGTAATGAGGAGCCATATTATGGATGCACATCTGATTGCATCGCCCCTTCAAGCAGGCAGTGCTGTTCGTCTGGAGCGCATGAGCATTGAGAAATACTCCGAGCTCACAGATGACATAGAACGAAAGCTGGATGAAGCTGATGCCGCCGCGGAACAGACCGCTGTTCGCTACTCTGCATCGGAGGTCTTTGGCAGAGCAAGGAGCAGGATCGATGAGCGCGCAGAGATATAGGCTGCTATTCAATCCCATCTTTGAGAAAGACCTGAACGAGATTACGGACTATATTCCATCCATCTGCAAAATCCAGAGGCAGCACTCCGGCTGGTCGATGATCTCGAGAATGCAATCTATAGACGGCTAGAGACTCCGCCAGCTTTCGCACCCGATCCCTCGTCAAAAGCCAGGCCCCATCCTTACTATCGAATGAATGCAAGGAACTACTCAGTCTTCTATGTTGTCATAGACGACACGATGGAAGTTCGTCGGGTCCTATATGCCAGACGCAATCTTGACAAGCTGCTGCCATGATTTTCAGCTGGACCATCTCCTGAATCAGCATGTCCGGCATCTGCCGCTGCGCACCTGGCATATACTCTCGCAGCAGCCTCCATATAATCCATGGGCTTTCATTGATCCGCCGTTCCTGAGATTGCCACAGTGCTGCTCGGGACCTTTGCGCCGCGCGAGGACGTGGAGCACTTCGTAGAGGACCTCTTCTTCTGCTGCCTCATGGGCGCTACCTGTGCCCATGCGAAGAACTATGCCCTGCTTTTGGGCTCGGAAAACGTTGCCTTCCTGTCTCCGCTCTATGATGTGGCATCTATGCTTGGCTGCAGCGAGATGCGCAGGAAAGCACGTCTCGCGATGAGCATCGGAGGAGAGATGCGACTGGGACGCATGAGCAGGCAGGCTCTCGAGCGCTTTGCTGCGGCAGGCAAACTCGAAGAGCTCAGTCTGGACGTCAGCTGGTGCATCTCCCCCATGCAGGACATTGGCAAGAAGATCCTTGCAAAGGAAGCCAGCCTCTTCGACGAGCTGGCATGCATTCCAGGGATGGAAGAGCTCAGGGCACATCTCGAAGCTCCGCTTGTCGAGAATGTCTCGTCCATTCTGGCATGCATCGAGTCATAAGCTTGGCAATCTGCTTTGCCCGGAGGGTCACGCGATACAAAAAAGAGGGGCAGCGCCCTGAGACGCTGTCCCTCCGTGCAGCCCCATGCGTGAGGCTACTGGATCTCGACCTTGGTCGCATTCGTCTTCTGCTCTGCGATCTTGGGGACGTTGACGGTGAGCACGCCGTCTGCAAGCTTGGCCGTGATGCCCTCGTTGGCGGCATCCTTCAGATACACGCCACGGCTTGCCTGCCACTCCGAGGTCTCCTTCTGCAGGTAGTTCTTGCCCTTGTCCTCGTCGGACTCCCTGTGGTCCACGGAGATGGAGAGCCTGCCCTCGTTGAGCTCGACGTCGACCTCATCCTTCGAGACGCCCGGAAGATGGGCCGTCACCGCGTAGTGGTCGCCTGCATCCTCGACGTCCATCGGGAATGCGTCGGACGCATCCACCGAGAGCACAGGCGCGAAGAAGTCATCGATCGCGCCGAACGGCCATGCCCTGCGGAGAGCCTTCTCGTAGTCGCTATAGGGAACCATTCCTGCCATCGTTACCACTCCTTCAAGTGTTCCGGAGGCCCTTCTGGACCTCCTCGGGTTTCGCTTATATATATTGCCGGCTGAGATAGTTTTATACAGATAATCTCAGTTTTTCTAAGTTTTCTTAGCGCACAATATCTAAGTGCCTATTACTTAGATATAGGCCTTCCCCATAAAGGTGGAGGCCCTCCTGCAGCAATGCCGCAGAAGGGCCCAAAGGGGAGGTATGAGGAGATACCAGGAAGCCTTATTTGTCCGGAGCGATCCAGAACTTGAGGAGCGGGAAGCTCACGATGACAGCGAGGAGAGTGTTGACGACAGAAGCGATGGTGCCAGCAAGCTCGGCGCCCATGCCCCACGTACTCTCGCAGAAAGCCGTGACATGGCCCGGCAGGATTAGGTTCACGACGACGATAACGACAGCGAGGGCCGCATACTTCGGTGCGGACTTCGAGAAGTCAGCGGTCGACTTGAAGACCCACTTCATCTGGACGAAGAAGTTCACGACCTGTGCCAGCACCTCAGCGATCAGGAAGGTGATGAACCCGCCCAGGCCATGGGAGCCCGGCGTCGTGTAGTCGAAGATGAGGAACGAGAACGGGCTCGTCAGCTGCATCGCATTGATGAAGAGCGCCGTGCCGATCCAGGTGCAGATGAAGCGCGTTGCCGTGGAGATGTTGCTCAGCACCTGGAACTTGATGAATTCCCAGAGCGTCTCATGCTCCTGGGTCCACGTCTTGAAGCTCATGAAACGAATCCCTTCTCTCGAGGTGGCTGCCTATATCAGTTGCGGTCCTGCGCTGCGAGGAGCTTCTCGCCCCGTGCGTTGAGCACGAGATTCTTGATGAGCTCGTAGGCAAGCGGCACGAAGAACCAGAGGAACCAGACGAGCAGGAAGAAGTCTCCTGCAAAGATCTGGACGATCGCTGCAGGCACAAGGCCGCAGAGTCCCCAGCCCTGGATCTCGCGGACAAGCGCATCGACAAGACCCATCGACACGAACTGTCCGGCGTTCTTCGCAAGGGCGCGAAGCGGCATGTTGTAGATGAAGAGGACATTCAGGTTCGGACGTCCTTCCTTGGCGCCCTTCTTCACGAGATGCTGGAGCACGAGCCAGACGATCCAGAAGATCGGGCTCCTGCCGTGGTTGAGGTCGCGGAAGCAGGTGTTCCTGTCGAGCGTCACGCGCGGCTCAGGAAGCCTCCTGCCGAGGAGCTCCTCGAACTCCTCCTTCGCAATGCCGTGCACAGCACCCGTACGGTACTCGGGGATATTTCTTCCCATGTAGGGATCGGGGGCATGCGTATCAGCCAGGAGCACGGCTGCCTTCAAGGCCTGGTGCTCGCTCGAGCCGCCGACCTTGACCTCATAGTTGCCGCCTTCGACTTCCCAGGCACCCGTCGCCACATTGAAGTAGCGGAAGGCGCGCTCGTCGAGCTCGATGGTCACGGTCTTCTTCTCGCCCGGCTCAAGCGCGACCTTCGCAAATCCCTTGAGCTCCTCGGCGGGACGGAAGATGCGTGCCTTGGGCTTTGATATATAGACCTCTGCCACCTCGGCGCCAGCACGGGTGCCCGTGTTCTTGAGATCGAACGTGACCGTTGCGGTGGGGAGCTTTCCTGCCTTCACGTCGGACTGCTTCACATGGACAGAAAGATTGCTGTAGGCAAATGTCGTATAGGAGAGGCCATAGCCGAACGGGAACGCTACAGGGACCTTCGCCGTCTCGTAGTAGCGGTATCCCACATAGATGCCTTCGCGGTACTGGGCATCGGCATCGTCAGACGGGAAGATGCCATCGCATGGGGTATCTGCGAGAGCCTTCGGCCAGGTCTCTGCAAGCTTGCCGGAGGGGTTCTGGGCACCCGTGAGCACCTCGAGCGCAGCGCGTGCCCCCGCCTGGCCGCCAAGACCGAGATAGAGAAGGGCCGGCACCTCATCTGCCCAGTCGGTCGCGACCGCACCGCCTGAGGAGAGAAGGCAGCAGATATTGCTGTTCACAGAGCTCAGCTGCTTCACGAGCGCGACCTGGTTTGCCGGAAGCTCGAAGCTCGTCCTGTCCATGCCTTCGGACTCTTCAGACTCAGGAAGTCCCAGGCAGAGCAGGACGACATCTGCCCTCTCTGCAAGAGCGACTGCCGTCTGGGCACGTTCGGCATTCTTTTCGCCCGAGCGCTCGAAGCCCGGCTCGTAGCCCACGAAGTCGAGGCCGGAGTCCTGGATGCATTCGAGGAGCGTCTCAAGCTTCGTCGGGTTCACGAGCGAGGAGCCGGCACCCTGATAGCGGGGCTCCTTCGCAAAGTCGCCGATGAGGGCAACCTTCGTCTTTGGTGCAAGCGGCAGGAGCGGCTTCTCCCCTGCCTTCTCGTTCTTGAGAAGGACGATGCCCGCCGCTGCAGCACGCCCTGCTACCGCATGGTGTCCCTCCTCGTCGAAGGAGGAGGCAGCGTTTGCTGTTGCGTCATGCGTCGAGAGGATGAGCTCGAGCGCTTCGGAGACACGCTGATCGAGCAGGTCCTGGGAGATCTTGCCATCCTTCACGGCTGCGATGAGCTCGCGGGTGGAGTCGAGTCCCGGTGCCGGCATCTCGAAGTGCGATCCTGCGGCGACGCCTGCAACATGGTCGTTCGAGCCGCCCCAGTCGGTCACGACAGCACCCTTGTAGCCCCACTCGCCGTAGAGGATGTCCTGAAGAAGGTGCGTGTTCTCGTTTGCGTAGACACCGTTGACCCTGTTGTAGCTCGACATGACCGCCTTGGGCGCTGCCTCCTTGACCACGATCTCGAAGGCCGCAAGATAGATCTCGCGGAGCGTCCTCTCGTCGAGGATGGAGTCGGATGCCTGGCGGCGGGTCTCCTGGCTGTTCGCAGCAAAGTGCTTGACGCAGGCACCGACGCCCTTGGACTGGACGCCGCGCACGTAGGCAGCAGCCATCTTGCCGGCAAGGTAGGGGTCCTCCGAGTAGTACTCGAAGTCGCGGCCGCCCAAAGGGCTCCTCTTGATGCAGATGCCCGGTCCGAGAAGCACGTTCACATCCTCGACAGCAGCTTCCTCGCCCAAGGCCTCGCCGACCTCCTCGACAAGACCTGTGTCCCAGGTATCTGCCAAGGTCACTGCCGTCGGGAAGCAGGTCGCCGGAAGCGAGCCGCCGATGCCGAGGTGGTTCGCTCCTTCTGCCTGGCGCCTCAGGCCGTGAGGGCCATCGGAGAAGACGAGCGACGGCACCTCTGCATGCTTAATCTCGCGCGTGCCGAAGGCAGTGGCGCCGACGAGCAGGGCGCACTTCTCCTCGAGCGTCAGCTTCTTGAGTATTGCTTCTGTATCCAAGAGTCTGCCCTTCCTCCCCTGGGCCGGTTGCATCCAGCCCTCTCTTTTTCTGATTCTCAAGATAGCCGAAGGAGCGGATGAGATGCCTCTTGCGGCACAAACGGTCACCTCCGCGACGCATGCTGCAGAAAAGAGCCTGAAAGCAGCCAGCAGCGGCTGCGGCATGAAAGGACGGATGGACCAAAGAGGAAGGAGCAGCCAGCGCAGCAGGCAGCCAGATTGCCGGATGCATCCCCTTCTCCCCACATCAGGCTATCCCGCTTTTTCCGTGTCATGCATCCAAAAGGATTCCTACTCTGCTATTCATGAGTAGAGAGAGCGGAGCCGTATGGATAGAGCAGAGCGCGGGTATGTGCGAAGCTGTCCTTACTATATGAGAGCAGGCAGAACGTGCTGAAATACCAAGCGGTCATAGACGATATCGTGGAAGGCATAGAGTCCGGCGCCTATCCACCCTACTCCCAGCTTCCCTCCACAGCGCAGCTGTGCGACAAATACGGCGTCAGCAAGATCACGATCAAGAAGGCCATGGACCAGCTCGAGTCCATGGGCTATATCTCGAGGCGCCGAGGATCGGGCTCCTTCGTGAAGAAGATTGGCGAGAAGGTGCCCGAAGCCCTCATGGGCGAGTACTCGAACCAGATGACGGGGTTCATGGCGGAACACAGGGCAAGAAGCGAGAAGGTCTCGACGAAGGTCCTGCAGTTCACGGTCGAGCGCCCTTCCGACAAGGTGGCCCAGGCTCTCGATATGGACAAGGATGGCTTCGTCTACCATATCGTGCGCGTACGCTCGGCAAACGATGTGCCGCTTGCAATCGAGTACACCTATATGCCGATCGATATCATTCCCGACCTCAAGACCGCAGCGGTCGAGACAAGCATCTACTCCTTCATCGAGGACGATCTCGGCCTCAAGATCTCGAGCGCACACAGGACCGTGCGTGCCGTGCTCCCGACCCAGCTCGAGGTCGAAGAGCTCCATGAGTCGAAGACGAGCCCCTTGCTCGAGGTGGAGCAGACGGCCTTCCTCGATGACGGCAAGGCCTTCGAGTACTCCATCTCCCGCCATGCCCATGGCTACGAGCTCTACGTGATCTCTGCGAAGTAGAAAACATGCTCCAAGACGCAACAAGGCGGCAGGCAACGTGTGTGCCTGCCGCCTTTCTCATAGCGGGATATATATATCTGGAGCTAGCCCTTATGCGCCTTCAGAATCTTCGTGAAGGACGTGTCGGAGTGGCGTGCCCAGAAGAAGTAGATGAGGACCGAGACGACGCAGGCAAGAGACACCACGGACCACATCATCGTGTAGCCGGCAGCCGTGATGAGAGACCCTGCGACGCCGCCGCCCAGGCCGTAGCCGATATCGTAGCCGCAGAGGAACGTGGAGTTTGCAGAGCCTCTGCTTGCATCATCTGCCGCGTGCACAGCCATGGACTGGAGGCTCGGCTCGAGGCCGCCGAAGGCATAGCCAGCCAAGATGGCAGAGAGGATGAAGGTCGCTGTCGTCGGCACGAAGGCAAGGAGCAGGAAGGCCACAAGCATTGCAGCGTTGCAGCTATAGACGAAGAAGGCCTCGCCCTTCTCGTCCACGAGCTTGCCCAGTGTCACACGGACGAGCAGGAGCATCGCAGACATCACGAGGAAGTAGACGGAGCCAGAAGGAAGGCTCTCCTCCGAGGCAAAGAGGGCGACGAAGTTCTCGAGGGCGCCGAACGTGAACATGAAGACGAGCATCGTGACCGTGGCAGGAAGCGAGTCCCTGTTGATGATGGTCCTGAGGTCGAGCTTCTTGTGCGGCACATCGACCCTGGGCGCCTTGATGAACATGAAGAGGATAAGACCGAGAAAAGCTATGCCGGCCGCAGAGGCATAGAGCGCCTGGAAGCCGAAGCCATACATGAGCTCGAGGCCGAGGGCAGGTGCGATAGCCGATGCCAGAGCTGTTGCCATCCCGAAGTAGCCCATGCCTTCAGCAAAGCGCGGACGGCAGATAACGTCAGAAGCGACCGTAGCGGTCGTGGAGTTCGAGAACGAAAGTCCCACGCCGTGGAGCATACGGAGAGCGATAGCCAGAGAGAGCGTCGGCACGAACATATAGCCCAGAGGCGCCAGGCCGAGAAGCAGGAGGCCGATAACGAGGGCAGCACGCCTCACGCCGTTGTCGAGCCACCAGCCCACGAACGGACGGATGATGACAGCAACGAACGAGAAGACCGCGGCGCAGATGCCGGCAATTGCCTCGGTCCCGCCCAGGCTCTGGATGAAGAACGGGAACGTCGAAAGGCTCATGATGTGGTTCGTGAAGACGCAGAGATTCACGAGGATGATGAGGACAAGATCCTTCGTCCACAGCTTTGGCTGCGTGCCTTGAGATGCATTCTTTTGTGCCATAGATTCCTTCCTCTACGAGCGATATTTGCCACAGCACAGGGCCGTGCCCGCAGAGGCGAGCGACCCTTCATCAACTGGACTTACGCCAAAAGGGCCACTCATTGATTTGACTGCATTATACGACGCAGGCAGGCACTGGCCACGAAAAGCCCAGAGCTTGCCGGGGGCACGCTTGGACGAGGCGGGAATGCATCTGCACAGGAAAAGAAGCGCTGGTGCATCTGCCTGCCCGGCGCTGCGATATTCTTCGATGTCAGAACATGCGCCTCACGCTGAAGGCTGAGTCCCAAGAAATAAGAGGCAGATATGCTTGCTGCTGACATCATGCGCAGGCATGGCATGCGCTGTCCGCTGTTGGCTGTTTAGACCTCTGCTCCTTCAGGAGCAGCCTCTTCCTGCTTCTCCCCTGCATGGCTGAAGCACTTCGCAAAGACAAGGCGCGTGATGGGGCCTGCAGCAAAGAGGTTCCACAGCAGCGCCATCGGGAAGTTCTTGATGAGGGTGCCGACAAAGATGGCAGGAAGCTGCATGACCGGCATGCCGCCCAAGATGACACTGAAGAGGATGGATGCCACCATGCTCATGGTCGGGCACATGATGAGCACAGTGCAGGAAGAGCGCACGACCGTGCAGAGAAATGCGTTGTCATGGCTGGGATCGACAAGCCTGGCCGAAAGGCCTGCTCCCACACGGGTGCCCCAGAGATTCGAGAACAGGAACACGAAGAGCCACATGTAGGAAGCCTCGATGAGAGCTGCCAGGAACACGTCGTTTGTCATGTTCGAGAACCCTCCCGGCATGGTCGGGATCCCCATCTTCCAGGCAACGTTGTAGACCTCCATCCCGTATGCCATCGTCACGCTCATGAGCACTCCGAAGATGATTCCCTGCACCCTGTTTTTCGGCATGTTCCCATTCCTTTCCGCGTACACAAAAAGCGTGCAGGCCGAATCTTCGGTCTGCACGCTTTGCCCTGCACTTTTCGTCTGTACGCTACACGCAGCAACTACTCTAGCACCCACGCATGGGCAGGTCTCAGAAACGACACAGAAGCCTACTCGGCTTCAGGTGCCTTCTTCTTGCCGAACTTCGCCTTCAAGGCTCCCACGACAGCCGGGATGACAGAGACGAGGATGATACCGACAATGACAAGCTCGAAGTGCTCCTGCACGGCGGGGATGCCGCCGAAGAAATAGCCCAGAAGCGTGAAGAGCGTGGACCAGCAGACGCCCCCGAGGATATTGAAGATCACGAAGTTCCTCCAGTGCATGCCTCCCATGCCGGCCAAGAACGGCACGAACGTGCGGATGAACGGGAAGAAGCGGCCCAGGAAGATCGCGAGGTGACCCCACTTGTCGAGGAAGTCCTCCGTCTTCTTGACCCTCTCCGGCGTCATCGCCTTCACCTTGCCGGAAGCGACGATCTTGCGTCCGAAGAAGTGGCCAATCATGAAGTTGCACTGGTCGCCGAGGATGGCGGCTACCCAGGCGCAGGCCAGAAGCAGGTAGATGTTGAAGCCCCCGTTATGGGCAAAGAAGCCGGCAGCAAAGAGAAGCGAGTCCCCCGGCAGGAACGGGAAGAAGACGACACCCGTCTCGATGAAGACGATCAGGAAGATGAAGCCATAGGCATAGAGCGGACCTGCTGCGATCCAGGCAGCGATGGCAGTACGCGGATCGTGGATGAGCTCGGCAATCGCATTGATGAACGGCACTGACCTTCTCCTTACAGAAGCCCTTTATACAGAGAATGCCTCGCAGGGCAGAAGTCCTGGAGGCACTCATGCAGTGCATTCGATGGGAACGGGCGCCCGCCCGAGGCTCCTTATGGCTGCTGCCTCCCGGCCCTGACCAGGTTCGGAACAGTGCGTCGCCCGAACCCATCGAATGCACTCGCGATGAAGAAGTATAGCGGAAAGGCTGCCTGCCACAAAGAGGATGCCTGTGGCAAGGCCAGAAGCTCCACGAGACTTCCGCTTTCAGCGGCGGAGAGCGCCTAGTCGAGGAGGCGCTTTGCCGGCACCATGCGCTCCAGGGCATCGTTCAGGATGCGGTCCTCGCGTGCAAAGTGGAAGCGGATATAGCGGCGCTCCGGATGCTGGAAGAAGTAGGAGGCAGGAACGCCTGCCACGCCGACCCTGCGTGCAAACTCGAGCGCGAAGCGGGTGTCTGACCCCATGGAGAAGCCGGAGATGTCGCAGAGCACATAGAAGGTGCCCTGTGGCTGGATATAGGGGATGCCAAGAGCATCGAGCCCGCTGCAGAAGAGACGCCGCTTTGCCGTATACGTGGCCTTGAGCGCCTCGTAGTAGGCATCGGGGAACATGAGGCCGGCCACCGCTGCCTCCATGAGAGGGGCAGAAGGCGAGTTCGAGAAGCGCTCATGTACGCGCTTCGCAGTGTCCACGATCTCCTTCGGCCCATAGAGATAGCCCAGGCGCCAGCCCGTGATGGAGAACGTCTCGGAAAGCGAGCTGCACATGATTGTGCGCCTGTCCATGCCAGGAAGCGTGCAGAAGTAGATATGCTCCATAGGCTCATAGACGATGTGCTCATAGACCTCGTCCGTGATCACATAGAGGTCATGCCTCTCTGCGATATGGGCGATAGCGGAAAGCTCGTCCCTATCGAACACCTTGCCGGAAGGGTTATGCGGGTTGTTGAGGATGAGCGCCTTCACGGCAGGGTCTGAGCAGGCACGATCCAGCTCCTCTTCCGAGAAGCTGAACGAAGGCGGTGTGAGCTGGACAAAGATGGGCTCAGCTCCTGCCATCCTGATATCGGGCACATAGTTCTCGTAGCAGGGGTCGAAGACGACAACCTTGTCTCCTGGCGCGACAACCGTGAAGAGCGCGACGAGCAGCGCCTCTGTGCAGCCATTGCAGACGACGACATTCTCATCGGGGTCGAAGTCCATCTTCGTGAAGCGGTTGACCTTCTGCGTCAGCGCCTCGCGGAAGTTCGCTGCACCATAGGAGATGGCATACTGGTTCGGGCCTCCGTGCGTGACCTCGGAGAGACGGTCGGTCAGGGCTTTCGGCGGCGTGAAGGACGGAAATCCCTGCGAGAGGTTGATAGCGTCATATTCATAGGCAACCTCCGTCATCGTATGGATGGCAGAGACCGGTATCTCTCCTGCACAAGGATTGAGGCTCTTCATGGGACAGCACATCCCTTCTCCGCTGGCCGAAGCGCACGCGCGCAACTCGTTCATCATACTAAAGCGCCTTATCCATGGATGCAGCAATCGGGCAGACGGATGAAGCAAGGCTGTTACCGAAAAGGAGCCTGGCAGATCAAGCTGCCAGGCTCCCCAGACGGATCTTTTTGTATCTTGCCTTACTTGCGATGTGCGCGGTAGAAGGCAATGAGCTCCTTCGTGGAGCTGTCCTGCTGTGCAAGTGCCTCGTCGTCGTGGAAGGCAGGGGTGATCTGCTTTGCAAGCTGCTTGCCAAGCTCGACGCCCCACTGGTCAAAGGAGTCGATGCCCCAGACCGTGCCCTCGGTGAACGTGATGTACTCGTAGAGGGCGATGAGCTCGCCAAGTGCATGCGGCGTCAGCGCCTCGCCGAAGATGGAGGTCGTCGGACGGTTGCCCTCGAAGCAGCGTGCCGGCACCATCCACTCAGCCGTGCCCTCTGCACGGACCTCGTCAGCGGTCTTGCCGAAGGCAAGAGCCTTCGTCTGTGCGAGGAAGTTGCCGAGGAAGAGCTCGTGGATGTCCTGGTCTCCGTCCTTCGTCGGATTCGGGGTATTCACGAAGGCGATGAAGTCGGCAGGGATCAGGCGCGTGCCCTGATGGATGAGCTGATAGAAGGCGTGCTGGCCATTCGTGCCCGCCTCGCCCCAGAAGATCTCGCCCGTCTCGGTCGTGACAGGGGTGCCATCCCAGCGCGTGGACTTGCCATTCGACTCCATCGTGAGCTGCTGGAGGTAGGCCGGGAAGCGGTGCAGGTACTGGTCGTACGGAAGCACGGCGTGGCTCTCAGCCTTGAAGAAGTTCACATACCAGACGTTCAGGAGACCCATGAGGGCGCAGACGTTCTGCTCGAGCGGCGTGGATGCGAAGTAGACATCCATATCGTGGAAGCCGGAGAGGAACTCCTCGAAGACCTCGCGGCCAAAAGCGAGGATGAGGGAGAGGCCCACTGCGGAATCGACGGAGTAGCGGCCGCCGACCCAGTTCCAGAAGCCGAAGGCGTTGGAAGGATCGATGCCGAAGGCCTCGACGCCCTCGAGGTTCGTGGAGACAGCGACGAAGTGGTGCCTGATTGCATCGGCAATGGAGGAATCGGAGCCATCGATAGCCTTCTGGGCCTTGAGCGTATCGATGAGCCAGGTCCTGACCTCGCGTGCGTTCGTCATTGTCTCGAGCGTCGTGAATGTCTTGGAGACGATGATGACAAGGGTGGTCTCAGGATCGAGGCCCTTCAGCTTCTCAGCTGCATCATTCGGGTCGATGTTCGAGATGTAGCGGACCTGAATGCCGCCATTGAGGTAGGGCTTGAGAGCTTCATAAGCCATGACCGGGCCGAGGTCGGAGCCGCCGATGCCGATGGAGACGACATTCTCGATCTTCTTGCCGGTGACGCCCTTCCATGCGCCGGAGCGCACCTGGTCGGCGAAGGCATACATGCGGTCGAGCACCTCATGGACATCCTTCACGCAGTCCTGGCCGTCGACGATGAGCTTTCCCTCGTCGGATGCCGGACGGCGGAGTGCGGAATGCAGGACAGCGCGGTCCTCGGTCGTGTTGATGTGGACGCCCTTGAGCATCTGGTCGCGACGCTCCTCGAGGTGCACCGCACGTCCGAGAGCGACAAGGTCCTTGACCGTCTCATCGGTCACAAGGTTCTTGGAAAGGTCGAAGTGAAGATCGTTCACGTCGAAGCTGAGCTTGTTCACACGCTCAGGATCGTCTGCGAACCACTTCTTGAGAGAGATGCCCTCATCGTGCATCTGCTTGAAGTCCTGAGCGAGCTTCTTCCACTCAGGAGTCTGGGTAGGATCGATCGGTGCTGCTACGTTGGCCACGGAATACCTCCTTGTCTGCCCGCAATGCGGACCTGACAGTTATACATACAGATTACCGCAGCCAACATCTGCTGGCATCAAGCTTCAGAAAAGCATAGGGCACCTGCGCATTTGCCTGCTTTCTGCTAAGCAGGTTCAAGAGATTTCATACCAACTTTTAGGCAGTGCGGCAGAAGGCCTAGTACGGCTCTCCCAGGGGAGGGAGCTTCTTGAGATAGGCCCAGACAATCTGCTTCTTCTTGGGATCGGAAAGTGCTGCCTCGAAGCCGCCCAGATCCATGACACGCATGCCGCAGACCTCGGCGATGTGTCCTGGCTCGAGCATGGCAGAGGCAAAGTCCTCGACGTGCGAGAGCTCCTCTGCATAGGCCTCCTTCACGCAGGCCGATGCCGCCTCATCGGAAATGACAAGAGTGGCGGGATCGAGCACGGCGATGGCTTCCCTCAGAAGGTCTGGCTCCACATCTTCGCCGGTTATGGTCTTTGTGGAAAGCGCACACCAGTCTTCCGGCGCATAGCCAAGGCGCGCGAATGCTGCAGCAAGGGCCTTGCCGTCAGGGCCTGCCAGAAGCGTGCGACCGCCCTGGTCGCCCGGTCCAAGCTCGCCTTTGAGTATCAGGAGGGACGAGAAGGCATTGCCGGACATCTGAAGCCCGCGCTCGGAGAGGCTTGCAATCTCTGCCTGCGATTTCGCTATGTAGCGCTTCCTTACGTCTTCCCGCTCCACGGATACACCTCCTGCCTTCTTGCATATGTCCCTAGCTTACCCCTTATGCGCTGTCTGGTTCCTGACAGAAAAGGAGACTATCCGGGTATAAGCGCTGCAAAGACTCGCGAATTCACCGCGGCAGGAAGGCTCTGGGCCGCATAGAATGCATCCACAATGAAGGAGGAAGCTGATGGCAGAAGCTATCACAGCTGAGACATTCGACAAGGTTCTGGCAGATTCTGCCAAGCCTGTCCTCGTTGATTTCTGGGCCAGCTGGTGCGGCCCCTGCCGTGCTCTTGGACCTACGGTCGAGGCGGTCGGCAAGGACCTCGAGGACCGCATGAGCGTCTACAAGTGCAATGTGGACGAGGAGGAGAGCCTGGCGACCCGCTTCCACATCGTGAGCATCCCGACGCTCATCCTCTTCAAGGATGGCAAGCCGGTCCATACGCTTGTAGGAAACATGCCTAAGGCATCGCTCGAGAGCGAGCTCGAAGCGAACCTGTAAGCAGCTGAGCCAAGGGACTATGATGTGCGTGCATGCAGATGCACGCACATTTTTCTTGAGAAGGGCATGCCATGAGATGGATCAAGGCATTCGGACGTGAAGTATGCGCACACAAGCGCATGACCATCGTCGTCGTGGCGCTCCTGGTCCTTTTTGCTATCGTCGAAGACCTCTTCACAGGCGAGGTCCTGAAAATCGATGTTGTTGCCTACCGCACGATTGTCGAAGGCATGCGTGCAGACTGGCTCACGCCCTACATGGAGCAGTTTTCGAGCCTTGCCTCTCCGGTCGTCCTCTTCGTCATGTGCCTTGTGATCACAGCCTTCGCACCCGGAAAGCAGCCAGGCAGATGCGCCCTTCTGAATCTGGCGCTCACGCTTGTGCTGAACGTCCTTCTCAAGAACCTCATCCAGCGCCCCCGTCCCGAGGGCTTCCGCCTTATCGCGGAAACAGGCTACAGCTTCCCTTCGGGCCATTCGATGGTGAGCATGGCATTCTACGGGCTCGTTCTCTGGATGGTCTGGCACTACGAGAAGGACAAGGTCCTGCGCCACGTGCTCTGCGCTCTCTTTGCCCTCACTATCGCAATGGTCGGCGTGAGCCGCATCTATCTGGGCGTCCACTATGCATCGGATGTCGTGGCAGGCTTCGCCGTCTCTCTTCTCTGGCTTGCCTTCTATACGAAGACGATCGTCCCGCTCTTCATGGGTGCACACCAAGGCAAAGCCTAATCAAGGGACCGAATATTTGGGGCACCCATGGACGCTTCCGCATCGCCGGCCCAGACTTCCGCATCGGCCCAAAACACTTCCGCATCGCCGGTCCAGACTTCCGCATCGGCCCAAAACGCTTCCGCATCGCCGGTCCAGACTTCCGCATCGGTTGCGTACGACTCGAAGCCACACAAAGAACAGTCGGGGTATGGAGACGATGTCCATAAACAGGAAGCCAACAATCTTTACGATATTCTGCGTTCAAATGAATTTGCCGCGTACGAATACATCAAAGGCGAAGGGGAGGCCAGTTCAGCCCAAATTGCCACAAAGCTTGACCTTACTACACGCGCAACAAGAAACATCCTTCATAAATTGATGGAGAAGGGGCTCGTTGAGGCAGAAGGGTATGGCAGCACCCGCAGGTATGCCATTACAAAATAGGGCAGAGAATCATACAGCTCGTTTCGGACGGATATGGAATGAGCCTGAACGACAGCAACTAAGGCCAGTTCCATATGGATTAGCCGCCTGGACTTGTACTGCTGCAGCTGATTATCTTGTCTCTTATCGCCTGAAGAAGTGCCGGCGTTCTTCCTTGTCTTCGGGTTCGAGACGCTGGATATGGGCATCGAGGATCTTGCCATCCTCGATCTCGATCCATCCCATGGTCGGCCCTTCCTGGGTCCTTGGATAGGTCGGGGATCCTGGATTCATGAGGAGATGGCCCGATTTCGAGAGCTCGCAGATAGGCTTGTGGGTGTGTCCGCAGATGGCAATCTTGCCCCAGGACATATCGAGCTTCTCGCGGTAGTGGCAGACCTGCCAGAGCGCCCCCTCATAGAGGAAATGGATGTGGCGCTCGACGCCGGGGCCGTAATCATAGCCCCAGTCGTTGTTGCCGAGGCAGAGCTTCAAAGGAGCCATGCCAGAGAGGGTGCGGAAGTCGCTGGCCGAGCAGATATCTCCTGCATGGACGATGAGGTCTGCCCCTCTGAGAGCATGGACGAGCTCTTCGGAGAGATAGCCATGCGTATCGGATATGACCGCGACCCTCTTTGCCATGGCCCCGCTCTCCTACAGTCCGAGAGCGCGCTTGAGCTGCACGACGCGGCGCCTCGAGACGGAGATCTTCTTGCCTTCGATGCCATTGACGCCGAGCTGCAGGATCCCGCTCGGAAGCACCTCGACATCCTCGACGTACTGGAGGTTCACGATGTAGCCACGGTGCACGCGGAAGAAGCCATGCGGCGTGAGCTCGTTCTCGAGGCGGGCAAGGGAGATCGTCGAGAGATAGCGCTCCGTATCCGTATAGATGCAGGAGTAGTCGTCCTTGGCCTCGATGTAGCGAATCTGGTCGATCGGCACGAGGACCTTGCGGCCGCCCTTCTCAACCGGAATGCGCTCCACGGAGGCGTGGCTCTGCACCTGCGGCTTTGCCATCGACTGCACCTTGTCGAGCGCCTGGTTGAGCCGGTCGGTCTCGACCGGCTTCATCAGGTAGTCGACAGCGTTCACATCGAATGCCTCGAGGGCATACTCGCTGTAGGCGGTCACGAAGACGACCGCAGGAGGATTCTTGAGCTTGTGCAGGGCCTCTGCAAGCTGCATGCCGGATGTCTTCGGCATCGAGATATCGAGGAACATCACGTCAGGACGTCCCTCCATGAGCTTCTCGACCGCTTCGCGGGCGCTCGAGGCCTCCGTAATGCTATCGACCCTGCCAGTCTCCTCCAGCAGGTACTTGAGCTCCGAACGTGCCGGAGCCTCGTCGTCCACAATCATTGCCCTGAGCATCGGCATGAAACCTCCCACATCCGCTTTTCTGCATCAACCATAGCAAATATCTGCCCGGAGCAGGTCATGCATTATGCATCTTTCATTCCGGGCGCTCCCCTGTCATGATTCCAGCATCGCTGCAGCTCCCCCAAGCCTCAGCGCTATCTGGGTGCCCTGGTCGACCTTGCTCACAATCTCTATACCCGAATCGGCTCCATAGAAGCGCTTGATGCGCTCTGCCACATTGTGGAGCGCGATGCCAGTCCCCTTGGAAGATGGCCCGTGCTCTATCGTATGCGGCTTCTCGACCGTCTCCGTAAGCTTCTGGAGGGTCTCCGGATCCATTCCGACACCGTCGTCCGTGACAGCGATCAAGACATCGTCTCCATCCCTCACGGCGTGCACATCGATGTGGAGCGCCCCCTCGTCGCGCATAGCGTGGCGGACGGCATTCTCGACGATGGGCTGGATGATGAAGGACGGCACAAGCATGCGCTCGAGTCCTGGCTCTATGTGCTCCGTTTCGACGATGCGGTCCTCGCCGAAGCGGGCATGCTCGAACGTGAGGTAGCGCCTCGTCTGCTCGAGCTCGCGGGAAAGCGGCAGCATCTGCTCGGATCCTTCGAGCGTCTGGCGGTAGAAGGCCGCAAAATCGCGCAGCAGCACACGAGCCTTTGCAGGGTCGGTCCTGATGAGCGAGGCGATCGTATTGAGCGTATTGAAGAGGAAGTGCGGGTTGATCTGTGCCTGGAGGGCCTTGACCTCGGCACGTGCCGTAAGCTCTGCCTGAAGATCCAGCTCATAGGACGTGAGCTGCGTCGAGAGGAGGTTTGCAAGTCCTCGGGCAATCGCGATCTGCGTGCGGTCGATCGTCCTGCCGTAGCGGTAGTAGAACGTGATGGCGCCTACCGTCTTTCCCTGCACGACGAGAGGGGCAATGACGCCGGCAGGAAGGACCTCGCCCTCCTTGATGCGCCCCTCCTCCTCGAGCCGGCGGATCTCGGTGCGCGTGTACTGGAAGGTCTGGAGTCTCCCCGACTTCAGGGTCTCGGCGACGCGGACCGAATTCTCGCTTCCCGACGGGTAGGCTGCGGCATCCTCGCCGACATAGGCCAGGACCTTCTTCGTGTCGCACATGGAGATGGCCTGGGCGGCCGTCTCCGGGAGCAGCAGCTTGCAGACGGCCTGGCAGGAGTCCGGCATGAGGCCATAGCGCATGTGGTCCAAGGTATTCGAGGCAACGCGCAGGGTACGCTCGGTCGCGCGCGAACGCAGGGTATCCGGATAGACGAAGGAAAGGCTTGCCAGCACCACGACGATAGCGAGGGCGGCGCCCACCAGGCCTGTCGCCACGGTGCTCTGGATCGTGATGCCCCAGCCCAGGACGATCATGAGGGTGATGGCGACAAGGAGGAGGATCAGGATGAAGAGGAGGACGAAGCGCCTGCTAGTGTTCCGTTCGTCCATCCTGCCTGTCCTTCCTTGATACTGGAGTGCCTGTTGCCAGGACCTTCTCTGCGAGGTCCTCATCATCCCAGAGCGATGCCATGATCCTCGGCCAGAATGTCTGGAACTCGAGGTAGGTCTTCGCATGGTCTTTTGCCCATCTCTGGGCATCCTTCCTGCCCTTGAGCCATATGCGCAGATACGCAAGGTGCTCAGGCTCGGCAAGAGCACGCCGGAAGGACGTCTTCCTGATGCGGTCGAAGACCTCACGGGAAAGCCAGGGGGCTGGATAGGGCTCGAGAGACTGCCTCGTGATCACGCGCAGGTCGTGCTGCGTGTTCGTGAAGCGCACCTTCTCGTACTCATAGGTCCACCTGTAGACATCCTGGAGAAACCTCGAGGCATGGGAAGGGATCTCGGGCGGCAGATGCCGCACGTACCACTGGTTGTCGAACCACACCTCGTGTCCATGCATGCGCATGTTGATGAGGTAGTCCATATCCTCGCCGCGTGTGATATAGGGGTCGAATCCCACCTGCGTGAACGCATTGGCATGCACGGCAAAGCAGCCGCCGCAGACATAGTTCGAGCGCGATATCCTCGTTGCCTGCTGGGCAGCGCGCATCCACTGGTTGAACTCGCTCCTTTTTGCCCAGTAGCGGTCTGACCAGCGGGGATGGTCCTCGTCTGCAAAGCAGGAATCGGCTCGGTCGATGAAAAAGCCGCTCTTCGCGTCGATCGCGATGTCCTGGCGGTTCACGTTCCCCAGGCCATATACCGCATCGATCAGGAAGTTCTCGTCGAGCGCCACTTCGTCGTCGTCGAGAAAGACCACGATGTCATGCCCCAGGACGGCTGCGACCGCAAGGCCCATGTTCCTGATGGCGCCATAGCCCCGGAGCGCCACGGGGTCTCCCTCCACATCGGGCGCGATCGCATTCACCGTATCCTCGATGTGCTGGGCTTCAGGCTCGCCTACGATGACAGGAGAGAGGTTCGGATGCGTGCGGCAGATGGCCGTAACGCGGGCGCGCGCCGACTCCTCGCATTCCGGCTCTGCAACAAGAAGGACGATGACACGCAGGACCCCTCGCACCTTCTCGAGCGATTCCAGGCATGTCTCGAGCTCGGGCATGGGCTTTCCAACCGGCGTTGCATGGTCATAGGTGCCCACCTCGCCGATAGAGCGGGGCCTGTCATCTGCAGCCCAGTATGAGGGGATGACAATAGCGGGATTCAAGGCCTCAGTGCCTCCTTGCGCATAAGCTCGTCTGCCTGGATAGAGCCTCTCAGAGGGAATCCGGAACACTCTTAAGGGTACTACCGCTTTGCAGAAACTGGTAGCACGCATAAGAACAAACATGCGCAATATGCTTTGGAACGCCGCCTCGAAAGGCCATTTATGCATGCCTTGGAGCATTCGAGGGGAGCGCAGGGTCACCAAAAGATCTATTGACAGCGCAACAGCCCCAGGAGCAAGGGAATTCTAAGCCGTTCGGCCTGCTCTCATTCAAGACCCCAGCTTTGTTCCACCCGAGCCGGCGCTGCCGAGCCCCATTCTATCAGAGCCCCTGGAACTACTGTGCGATTGCATGCGGCACAGGGGCATCCCCTGCCGCATGCAGCATTCACCGATATGCGGAAGATTCGGCATATCAAGCCTCTGACCTGCAGATTCAACCTGGAGTTGAGACGCAGTTGAGTACATCTCCACCCATCTCAACTCTTCCGTCATTGTTTCGCCTCCCCAGGCGGGCAGAATGGAAAGCGTAAAGGACGTCGCCCGAAAGACCATTCATCCGGCCTGATAATGAAATCTCAGGCCTTCATGCAGGGAGAGAACGATGGACGCAAAAGAGACCATGGGAAGGCGCATCGCAAGGCTGCGCATCGAGCGGGGCATGACACAGGAGAAGCTTGCACGCGAGATGGGCGTGAGCGCCCAGGCTGTGAGCAAGTGGGAACATGACCAGAACTATCCCGATATCAGCCTGCTTGTGCCTCTGGCAACATTCCTCGGCACGACGACAGATGAGCTCCTTGGTGCCAGCACCGCCCCTTCCAAGACAGCTCCTGCCAAGTCGGCAGAGGAAGAGAAGGAGGAAGCCCAGGCAGAGTCTGCTCCAGAAGAGGCATCATCCGAAGAGGATCCCCAACATGTGGAAGCCCAGGCTGTCCCGAAGAAGCACAAGCATCCCATCTCCCTCATCCTCTCCGGCAGGGACAAAGTTGAGGACAGCGAGAGGAAGACATCTGGCAAGGGACCCAAGACCATGCACATCCAGTGCATCGACGGTGACGATTCAGACGAGGTCGTGAACCTCAATATCCCGCTCTTCCTGGCAAAGGGATTCCTCAAGAGCGGCATCTCGAGCATCTCTGGCCTTGAAGGCCTCGGCGTCGACCTTTCGAGCGCCGCCTCCTCCATGGACTTCTCCGAGGCAGGCACGCTCGTCGATGTGGAAGATGGCGGAGACCGCGTCCGCATCTGGATCGATTAGGCAGATTCCCTTCGCTCTCATCAGAAAGGCATAGCCATGAAACATGCAGCCTCTGCGGCAGGCAGCAGGCTCGAAGATGAGCTCTGGGCATCCATGCTCGAGCACAACCGTCTGCTCCTTGCCGCCATCACCATCCTCTGCATCCTCGAAGGACTCTTGGGAAGCTTCTTCTCCTGGGTCGTGAAGCTCATCCTCGACGCTATCGCCACCGCTTCCATAGAGGGCTTGAGGTTCTCAGCCGCACTCGCAGCCTCCGCAATCGTCTTCGAAGCAGCAATCTGCCTCCTCCTCAGGGAGGCCACACCCGCATTCCTGAGGCGTGCTGTCACGAACTACCGGATGCATGCTTTCGCAAAGCTCCTCGACAAGGGCATCGGCGCCTTCGATCAGGGAGGTGCCTCCGTCTACGAATCTGCCTTCACGAACGACATCACGACGATCGAGACGACCTATCTCGAGAAGATCGAGACCCTGGCAAGAGACATCCCGATGTTCCTCTCTGCCGTGATCCTGCTCTTCGTGGAGAGCGTGCCTCTGGCCACCTGGGCCATCGTCTGCGCCCTGCTGTCGCTTTGGGTCTCTGTCGTATCCGGCAAGCGCCTGGCTCCCCACCAGCAGGCCGTCTCGGACGAGATGGGGCACTTCGTCGCCGCAGTGCATGACATAATCGCAGGGTTTGCCCAGATCAAGAGCTTCAAGGCAGAAGGGCCTGCAGAGAGGCGTTTCCTCGCCTCCAATACGGAGCTCGAGGATGCCAAGCAGGCGAAGCGCCGCTGCGAGAAGGGCATCTCCGTCATCGCAGAAGCCGCAGGCTCCATCTCGCAGATCACAGTCCTCTTCTTCGGTGCCTGGCTCTGCGTCTCAGAGCATGCCATCACGATCGGCGGCATCATGATGGTGACACAGCTCATGAACTACATCCGCATCCCCATTGCCGAGCTTCCTTCCATCTTTGCCGCCCGGAAGGCCTCCGTTGCGCTTGCAGGAAAGCTGGCCTCCGAGCTCGAGCATGCAAAGGCAGAGGAAGGGACGCTCCTGCTTGCACCGGAGCATGCGCAGGATATCAAGCTTCAGGATGTCTCCTTTGCCTATGAGGAAGGAAATCCTGTCCTCAGAGGCATCACGGCCGAGTTTGAGGCCGGGAAATGCTACGCCGTGGTCGGTGCTTCAGGTTCAGGCAAATCCACCCTCCTCTCCCTTCTCATGGGTGCACACAGGAATTATGAGGGGAAGGTCACATTCGATGGATCCGAGCTCCACGACGTCAGTCTCGATTCCCTCTATGGGACCGAGGCGCTCGTGAGCCAGAAGACATTCCTCTTCGATGCCAGCCTGAAGGACAACATCACGATGTTCGGAGATGCAGACGCAGAAGCTCTCTCCTCTGCCATAGAACAGGCGGGGCTCAAAGACTTCGTGGCAGCGCATGGCCTCGACTACGCATGCGGCGAGGAAGGCGCGAACCTCTCGGGTGGCGAGCGCCAGCGTGTCTGCATAGCAAGAGCATTGCTCCATGGAGCGCGTACGCTTCTCTTCGATGAGGCGACCTCTGCCTTGGACCAGAAGACTGCAGACCAGGTCACGAGAGCGGTCTTGAGCCTTTCTGGGACGACGAGAGTCATGGTGACACACAGGCTCGATGCAGGGCTTCTCAGGGGCTTTGGTGGCATCATGGTGCTCAAGGACGGAAAGGTATGTGAATGTCAAGCAGATTTTCCATTGGTAGGGTAAGCACTTCTTCCATAGC